>Ga0315289_10000051_pt1 | contig 185795 bp, 182 predicted proteins | sample YL17G11_40_MG_FD_203452 | JGI IMG/M metagenome (GOLD analysis project Ga0315289, IMG submission 203452) | Sediment microbial communities from Yellowstone Lake, YNP, Wyoming, USA - YL17G11_40 | ecosystem: Environmental > Aquatic > Freshwater > Lake > Sediment | place: USA: Wyoming | collected... | reverse complement strand
CGACGCTGCTGCCGGGAGGCTCGGGGAGATACCGAGAACCGAAGTCCATCAACGCGATCGAACAGCAAGCTAGTTAAGGCATTCGGGCTGCAGGATGATGATCGGTGGACGGGCTGCGCGTACCTGAGAGACCCATCGACTGCGCGGTTGGGCCCCGTAGAGACGGCATGCGCGCACAACCTCATGGGGTTGCCCCGTATGGATTGGCAGGATCGGCGATCGGATATACCTCGCGCCACATGCCGAGGTTCGTGATCCCTTCACCGTTGGCCGCTCTTTGCATGATATCCGCAGCCCAGCGCGGGAACTCCTCGACGGTAAGGTAGATATAACGCTGCTGGCGTGTCTTCGGCTCACTCTGCCACTGTACGTAGTGTGCCACGTTCGCGAAACCCACGACGATCAGAGCTACCGAGACCAGACCCACGGCGGCCGTGCCGGCAATCGGGGGCCAGCGTCGGGTGGTCGCCAAAGTTGACAGAGCCTGAATCAGGCTATCCAAAGCCACCGCCGCAAAGAAGATCAGGGCCGGCATGTAGCCAATGCCGCGGGCGCCATTCGGTGTGTGGGCAGTGAGCAACTGGGTGAGCATCCATCCGGCCAAAAGCATGAACCACCAAAGCCACGTTTCTCCCCGGCGGCGCAACTTCCCGACCGCAAACGTAAGCACCATGCCTGCCAGCACCAAAGCGCCCGTGATTCGATCGAGCTGGGGCTCGCCCAGCGGTGAGTATTGAGGGGTATTGTTGACGCTGCCATCCCACGGGCTCCTGAGGTTTCTGGAAACATGCCGGATCAGCGTGCCGGCGGGATCCGCCGCATAGTCCGGATGATTGAAGATCAGAACAACGTTCGTCCGCCCATTGAAGCGTTCCCAGTGGCCGGCCGCGTAGACTGCCTCAGGGACAAATACCAGGGCCATCACCGCAATCAACACAGCGTATCCACGAAGCAAGTGCCGACACTGTTTTGCGTACAGGAGCAACGCGACGGGAAGGAATGCCGCAACGGCCAGCGGAATGGCTCTGCCGGCAGGGTAGGCGTACAAGCCCAGGGCGCAGGAGAAACCGGCTGCCCCGAAATAGATCCAGGTGCGTCGCCGCTCCTGTTCCGGCAACCTGAGCGAATCAAGAGCCAGCATCAGAAAGAGCATGGCGATCAACATATAGAAACAGACGTCTATGTTGTTCCAGCCGCTACGGGAGAAATTCAGATACCATACGTTCGTAGCAAGCAGCGTCGTAGCTAAGAAGGCTGCCAGGAAAGAAAGGTGGCGGCGCAGCAGGAAGTAAAAAGGAATCAGCGCAAGGGCGCTGATCAGGGCGCTGGGCAAGCGCATCGCGACCACATTAAAGCCAAAGAGGGCAATGAAGAGGGCCTGCTTGTAAACGCTGAAAGCCGGCTGTGGCGTCCAGTCCACCCCGAAGAATCCACCGGGCGGCGCGATGCCGTAGAGGATCCGCGCGGCATACTGGACGTTATCGGCTTCATCACCCAGCACGGTATCTGGCAGCTCTCCGAGCCGGTACATCCTGATCGCGAACGCAGCCAGTACCAGGCAGACCAGAGCCACGATCTGAAGTCTGGAGTCTAGGGCGTGCCCAAGACCGCCGGCAAGCCATCGAGAACGCCGGGAGCGCGGTTTCTTCGTGGGCAGTTGCCTTGCTGGGGGTTGCAGAGAACGAGTCTCGGACGACCGAGGTCCCGCACTACTGGACGGCGGTTGGCGACTGGAAGGACCAGTGGGCAGCTTCTTCCTTCGTTTGCTGGGGGACAAGCTGGGATTTGTCATCTTGATGCGTCACCAGAGATTGCTGCAATGGGCGCCACTTCTTGACTGAGCATTCACCCCAAGACGCTGATCGGTGCAGGAAACCACCCAAGAGGGATCGGACGGGTGCACTGGACGCGGATGCCCGCGCAACTGAGGCGCCGAAGTCGGCGTCTGCGACCGTTGCACGCCGGTGGCATGTCGCGGGTGATTATAGTTTACGAAGGCAATCCGTCAAGCGGAAGCCCGTTGACCCATGATCATGAGCGACCATGGCGACGATGCTGGGAGGCTCCCAGCGTCGGTTTTGACTGTAGAATCACCAAGTGCCAAAAGTGAAGTACTACGTCGTTTGGAAAGGACGGAAGCGGGGGATCTTCCCGTCGTGGGTTGAGTGCGAGAAACAAGTGAAAGGCTTTGTGGGGGCAGAGTACAAGGCGTTTGAGAGCGTGGCAGAGGCAAGAGCCGCGCTGGCGGCCGGCTATGAGCACTACCGGGGCAAGCCTGCTTCGCAAGGCAAGTGGAAGCGCAACGGGGATAAGCCGCGCATTCCAAGCCTGTGTGCGGATGCGGCGTGTTCGGGTTCGCCGGGCTGGCTGGAGTACCGGGCTGTCGAAACAGAGACCGGCCAGCAACTATTCCGCGCCGGACCCTTCGCGGAGGGGACAAACAACGTGGGTGAGTTCCTGGCCATTGTCGATGCCCTGAGATGGTTGAGCAAACATGGGTTGAATTGGCCGATCTACTCGGATTCGGAGAATGCAATCACCTGGGTCAGGAAGCGCAAATGCAACACGAAGCTTCAGAGGACTCCTGCGAACCGCAGACTCTTCGAACTGATTGCCCGCGCCGAGGCGGACCTGCAAACGCTTCTTTCGCAGGCGGCCTGGGGTTCGAGCAGACCAGCGATCCTGAAGTGGGGAACCAAAGCGTGGGGCGAGATTCCTGCTGATTTTGGCAGAAAATAGGGATGGGTGAAGTCGATGAAAACTGCGCTGCTGCTGATCGACATTCAGAACGACTACTTTCCAGGCGGAAAGATGGAGCTTGCGAAACCGCTGGAGGCCGCACGCAACGCCTATGAGCTGCTGCAGTGCTTCCGTGAACACGATCTGTATCATGTGCACATCCAGCATGTGTCGACCCGCCCCGGCGCAACCTTCTTCCTGCCCGGCGATCGCGGCGCCGACATCCATGACTCTGTGGCGCACTTTGAGGACGAACCGCTTGTGGTCAAGCACTACCCCAACTCCTTCCGCGAGACGCATCTTTCGGAGATGCTGAGCGCCAACGGGATTGAACGCCTGGTCATCACCGGCATGATGACGCACATGTGCGTCGATGCAACAGCCCGGGCGGCAGGGGACCTTGGATACAAGATCGTCGTGGCGGAAGATGCTTGCGCGACCCGCGACTTGACGTACGGCGAAACCACCATTCCCGCGGAGCACGTACACAAGGCATTCCTTGCGGCACTGCGGACTTACGGGGACGTGATTCCAGGCAATCAGGTCATGGCACGACTCGCGGCCGATCTTGCTGAAACAACCCACCGATGAGCGAACTCGATCCCGAACGTCAAAGAAAAGCCCGCGAATATGCGCGGGCTTCGCGGCGGCTGTGGCTCGTGAACATGCTGCTCAACGGCGGCTACGCGCTGGCGTGGTTGATCTTCGGCTGGGGCCCTGCGGTGAAAGGCTGGCTGATCTCGACCTGGCCTGTTCTGGCAGATCCGTGGCTCCTCGTCGCGGCCTTTGTGTTCATCTTCGGAGGCATCTTCATGCTGGCCGACCTTCCGCTGAGCTACTACGGTGGTTTTATACTGGCGCACCGCTATGGTCAATCGACGCAGACGCTGAAGGGCTGGATCAGCGATCAAGCGAAGGGTCTGCTTCTCAGCGCGCCGCTCGGCTTGCTGCTGCTGGAGCTGCTGTATCTCGCGCTGCGTGCAGCTGGCGACACCTGGTGGCTCTGGGCCGCCGGCGGGATGCTTGTCTTCAATGTGCTGCTTTCCCACCTGGCCCCCATCCTCATCATGCCCCTTTTCAACAAGTACGTCCCGCTGGGGGAGGAGCATGCAGATCTGGCAAGTCGGCTGATGCAACTGGCTGAGAAGGCGGGCACCAGGGTGAAGGGCGTTTACAAGTTCGATCTCTCCCGCAGGACCAAGGCGGCGAATGCCGCCCTCACGGGCATCGGCAGCACCCGACGAATAATCCTGGGTGACACGATGATCAATGAATTCACCGCGGACGAGATCGAAACGGTGCTCGCGCATGAGCTCGGTCACCACGTGCACCGCGACATTCTGGTGTACATCACGCTGGGGTCCATCATGACGATGGTCGGGCTGTATGCGGCTTCTGCGGCCATGAAGTGGGCAGCATCGGCCCTCGGCTTCGCAGGGGCGAGTGATCCGGCAGGCCCTCCCGGCACTCGTTGTTATTCTCGGCGCCTACGGATTGCTGACGATGCCAATAGAAAACGCCATTTCGCGTTGGCGCGAAGGGATGGCGGATCAGTACGCCCTCTCCGCCACAGGCAAGAACGAGGCCTTCGCCTCGGCTTTCGTGCGAATGGCGAACCAAAACCTGAGCGAGGTGGATCCAGAGGCATGGGTGGTGTGGATGTTCTATTCGCATCCACCCATGGGCCGAAGAATCGCGGCCGCCCGGGCATGGAAGGAACAAGGACCGTCAGTCCAGACGTGATCTAGGAGAAATGGGATCCGGGAGGGGTGGGGGAAACGCGGCGCTGGGTTGTCCGGCCCGTCAGTCTCGATGGCGAGTCGAATCGGCCTGCAAAATCACTGCTGCTTCTGCCACATGACGCGATTTACGACCAGCGGGAGAAGGACGATCGCGGCAATGGCCGCTCCCATCCACATTATGCCGTCGGTCGATCCCGCCTGCGAGAGAGCCGTCTCGGTGGGCATTGGTGTCAGGTCCTGAGGATTCCCGATCGTGTTCGCATCCGGGCCGGCGGGCATCGCGAGACTTGAGATGGACATCACAAGCGCGAACACCGTTGCCACCGCAACGACAGCAAGGAAAATCGCCATGGGAGTCTTTGCTCCGCGCACGCTGGCAGTATATCATGGCGTTCTTCGGAGAATTCCATCGTCACTGCGTGTTTTCTGATTTCTTGCAGGCTGTTTCTCTTGCCTCAAACAACGAGAAACGGTGGTCATGCCACCGTTTCATGCAGCGGAGAGGGCGGGATTCGAACCCGCGTTCCCTTTCGGGAAACACGCTCTCCAGGCGTGCGCGCTAAACCAGACTACGCGACCTCTCCAGAGCCTTCAGAGCGGGCGAATTATATCATGCAGGTTCAGCGACCCGCTTGCTTGTCATCCGTCGGACTCGCATCCGCGCGCGCCGTGACCATTCCCCAACGGCTCGCGGCCAGGTAGAGAATCTCAAGGATCAAGTCTTCGTAGGCAATGTTCTCCGCCGCGGCCTCAATGCAGAGATCGCTGTAGCCAGGCGTGAGGCCCGGGAGCGTGTTGATCTCGAGCAGGCGCGGATTGCCTTCGGCATCGAGACGGAAATCCGTCCGCGATACATCCAGCGCGCCGAGCAAGACGTGTGCCCTCCGCGCCAAGTGCTGGAGTTTGCGGTTCAATTCGAGGTCAATGTTCGCGGGGCACAAATACTTGGGTGCCCCCTCGCCGTCGACGCTGATCGATTTGGCCTCCTGACTGTAGATGTTGGGCGTCACCGAGCGGCTGCTGTCCAACTCGAGAATCGGAAAGCGGTGAAATCCATCCTTCTCATACCACTCGGGATGCCGGCCATAGGCCGCGGCATCGCGGCGCCCAAGGACGCCAACAGTGAACTCACGGCCAGGAAGAAACGTCTCGACCAGAGCCGGCTGCGCATACAGATCAATGATCCAGCGCACACGCTCGCGAAGTTCAGCCTCGTCGCTGACGATGGCGTTGGCGTCCACGCCCATGCCCGTGCCCTCGCGGGCAGGCTTCACGAATAGTGGGAAGCTGAGATCCGGGCGGAGGGCTTCGTCCCCGACGATGAATTCCTGAAATGGTGCGACGGGAAGGCGCCGATCGCGCCAGATGCGCTTCGTCAGGGTTTTATCGAGTGAGATGGCATTGGTCTGTACGCGTGAGGCTGTGTATGGAATCTTCAGCATTTCGAGGAGGGCCGGAACGTGCGCTTCCCGGGCATCGCCTCCCAAACCTTCCGCCATGTTGAAGCAGATATCCGGCTTGTACTTGAGGAGCGCCCGAGGCAGCGTCGCGTCCGCAGGCAGGAAGGTCGTCCTGTGACCATCCGTCTCGATTGCGGCCCGGATCTGATCGATCGTTTCGATTTGGTCGAAGTCGGCAAACGCGTCGGCCGGAACGCCGGGGGGCAGCGGTTGGTCTTCGACCTTGAGATTGGCGAGGACCGCGACCCGCCATCTGGGCTTGGTCATTGCAGGGAATCCGTGAGCAAGTCGACCCTGCGTGCGAGAGGTCATGGCACGCCTCCTCTTAACGGTGCAAGGAAGGCTTCAGTATATATCAAGGTCGTCAGATTTCAAGAGGTGAGGGGCGGGTAAATAGCCTCCCGGACATCGGAGGACCGGAACACACAGAATGACAGGCCATGCCGACATGCCGCGGGGAGAAGCAGGTAAGACAATCGAGGCTCACCCATTCTGAAAGGAGCTGGGCGGTATGCCCGGGAAATGGCATCAATGGAGACACTCATACTTGGCGGTGCGGTGGCGTTGTGGGCCGTAGTCCACTCATGGCTGGCCTCGACCAGGATCAAGGAGCTGGCAAGGATGTGGCTTGGGGCAAGAGCCGCACGAGTGTACCGGCTCGCCTACAACGTCGTCTCGGTCCTGACCCTGGCGCCGATCGCCCTGATAATGCGAAGTCTGCCGGATCGCTTCCTCTATAGAGTGCACGTGCCCTGGGCCTTCCTCCTGGTGGGCGGGCAGGCAGTGATCGTATTCCTATCGGTGCTGGCGCTGCTCCAAACGGATACGCTGTATTTCGCCGGTATCTCGCAGCTTCTTACAAGAAAGACCTCGTCGGGAATGGTGACAACGGGTTTCTATCGACTCGTGCGCCATCCTCTTTACCTATTTGGACTGCTGATCCTGTGGTTGACGCCGTTCATGACCTTGCACCAATTGGCGGTTTACGTTGTCCTGACCATCTACCTGTTCATCGGGCCAGTACTGGAGGAGAGGCGGCTCGTCCAGGAATTCGGCGCGGCCTACGAGGACTATCGCGCCCGAACGCCGATGATGATCCCGGGCTTGAATCTAGGCCGAAGAACCAGAGACACGCGGGCGTAGCTGTGAAGCCCGCAGCCTGATTCATGCGCTCGGCTGGGCTGCGCCCAGACAACGTATCGCCAGGATCCTTGAGGGGAAACCGGAGGCGCCGCTCGGTATAATTGTGCCATGACCACTTTATCGTATCCCATGAGGAAAAGGACACCTGTCCTCGCCCAACTCGCGGCCGCGGCGGCGGCCGGCGTGATGCTGTACCTGGGCGCGGTCCTCACCTGGGTGGTTGGTTACCAACTCCTGTACGCGGGCCGCATCTTCCCGGGCGTATCGGTCGCCGGCGTGGAGGTTTCCGGTCTGATGCCAGACGCGGCTGCTTTGAAGCTCAGCCAGACACTCTCCTATCCGATCAGCGGAAAGGTTGTTCTGAGGGACGGCGACAACACCTGGACAGCTTCGCCGGCTCAACTTGGCATGGTCTTCGACGCCTCATCCAGCGCACAGGCGGCCTATCGGATTGGCCGGGGCGGAGGACTGTTCGGGGCGCTTGGAGCACAGCTACGCGGACGCGGCTTTGGCTACGACGTTGCCCCCGTGATCATCTTCGACCAACGCGTGGCGTACCAGTTTCTACAAGGGTTGGCAGGCCAGATCAACAAGCCCGTGATCGAGGCCGGACTGCAAATCGACGGCACCAACGTGAGCACGCGGCCAGGTCAGGCTGGCCGGGCGCTGAACATCGATGCGACATTGATCTACGTGAGCGCACAGCTTCAGTCCTTTCGGGATGGCGAGATCCCGATGATCGTCAACGGCTTCGAGCCGAAGATCATGGATGTTTCGGCGCAGGCAGAGACGGCGCGCACGATACTGAGCCAGCCGCTTGTGCTCCAGCTGCCGAACGCAGAAAAGGACGATCCGGGTCCCTGGGTATATGACATTCCAGTGCTGACGAAGCTGATCAGCATGCAACAAGTGCAGAGTGGCGAGACGGCCGAGCTAAGGCTGATGCTCAATCCAGATGAGTTGCGCAAGATGCTCAAGGCGCTCGAGTCGCAGATCGACCGTTTGCCCGCGAACTCACGATTTCACTTCCTCAATGGCGAATTGATACCTTTGACGCTCTCCGTTACCGGCAGGCAGCTGGATGTCGAAGCCAGCATACGCAGCATCAACGATGCAGTCCTCGGCGGGCAGCATACGGTCGCGCTGGTAGTCGAAGAGACGCAGCCCGCCGTTCCGCAGACGGCGACCGCGGAGGATCTGGGCATCACGGAACTGCTGCCGCAAGGAGTGCAGACCTCATATTTCCGGGGATCAAGCGCGGAGCGCATCCAGAACATCAAGACTGCGTCGGCGCAGTTTGACGGCGTGCTGGTGGCGCCGGGTGAGACCTTCTCCATGGGAGAGGCGCTAGGCGATGTAAGCCTGGACAATGGGTTCACGGAGGCTCTGATCATCTACGGCGGACGTACCATCAAGGGCGTAGGTGGCGGAGTGTGCCAGGTGAGCACGACGCTTTTCCGCACGGTGTTCTTTGCAGGATTCCCCGTGGTCGAGCGAGTGCCTCATGCATACCGTGTCTCGTACTATGAACAGACTTCGGGCGGCATCGATCCGACGCTTGCGGGTATGGACGCAACAGTCTACTTTCCACTGGTGGACTTCAAGTTCACAAACGATTCGGCGAACTGGATCCTGATGGAAACATCCGTGGATGAGAGCTCGCGTTCGCTGACCTGGAGGTTCTACTCGACCTACGATGGCCGCACGGTCCAGTGGGAGAGCAGCGGACTTCAAAACGTCATCCCAGCCCCGAAACCGTTGTTCCGGCTGAACGCGGACCTCAAGCCGGGCCAGATCACACAGGTAGACTATGCTGCGAACGGCGCCGACGTGAACGTGCAGCGGACCGTTATGAGGGACGGCGCTATCCACTTCCAGGATAGTTTCCAGACCCGCTATGAAGCCTGGCAGGCCGTGTGTGAGTATGCACGCGGCATGAGTGATCCGGAGAAGACAGCTGGGCGCAAGCAGCCACCGCTCTGTCAGCCTCCAAGTTTCTAGCATGGTAGAATGAAAAACCCAGTGTGCGAGATGCATCCAGCGACAGTGTCACTCACGGGAACAACCCTGCGGCAAGGCCGCGCCCCGAGGTAGAAATGATCAGTCAGGAATTGCTCGAGATCCTGCGTTGCCCAAGCTGCGTTCGAGAGACGGAAGGCTTGCTGAAGCTGTACAAAGACACCTGGCTGATCTGCCAGGATTGCGGACGCAAGTATCCGATTGTTGACGACATCCCGGTGATGTTGATCGATGAGGGGGACAAGTGGGTCAACACGGCAGAGGAGAGACTGCCGATTCCACCGCCTTCCAAGTAGCGAGCAGAATTGCCCAGCGTCGACGACCTGGTAGCGGATCTGGTCAGTCGAGATGACACCGCCGCCGAGGCAGCCGTTTCCAGGTTGGCAGAGCAAGGCGAGGCAGCCGCTCCGGCCATCTTGAGCCTACTATGTTCGGCTGATGCGGAGCACAGATGGTGGGCAGTGAGGACGCTTGCCGCCATGCGCGATCCGCGCATAGACTGGCTGCTTAGGGCGCTTGGAGATTCAGATGCCGAAGTACGCGCGGCGGCCGCCCTGGCTCTAGCAGCGCATCCAGACGAGGCCGGAACGGCCTCATTAGTGCGGACGCTGAGCGATGAGGACAACCTGGTCGCTGTGCTGGCTGTCAATGCTCTGGTCAAGATCGGCGATGTTGCCACACCGCTTCTGATCGAGGCCTTCGACGGGGTGACGCGACGGGGGCGCATTCAGATCATGCGAGCGCTGGCGGAGCTGCGCGATTCGCGGGGCATCAAGCTGATGATGACCGCAATGGATGTAGATTCGGCTGCGCTGCAGTACTGGGCGCAGCAGGGGCTCGAACGACCGGGCCTGAATATGGTATACATGAAGCCGGATTAGAAAATGAATAGACTACTTGATTCACTGAGACGCATCAGGCTGCCAAGGCTTGGCGCATTGACGGGACGCGCGAGACGACTCTCAGCGCGTCAACTGATACTGTGGGGAGCAGCGCTGGTGGTGGCCATTGGCGTTCTCTTGCTCGCGCGCAACATCACCACTTGTTGGAGGCTCACACCTCTGCCGGGGATCGCGCCTTCAAATTGCAGCGGCGGCGGCCTCAATCCGCTCGGAACTCCGGTGGTCAGCGATGCGATCACCGGGATCGAGGGCCTCCCCCCCACGCCTGAGCTGGCAGCACCCGAGATCGAATATCCGACATGGGATGGCGGCAGCCGCGTGAATGTGGTGTTTTTTGGCCTGCGCGGCGGCGAGACGGCCGGAGAGGACTGCCCGCTGTGCACGGATACGATCATTGTTTTCACGATCGACCCGATTTCCAAGACGGCCGGAATGATCTCCGTTCCGAGAGACTTGTACGTGAACATCCCGGGCAGCAGCGGATGCAGCGGTGTCAACGACGGTTATTGCCGGATCAATACTTCATGGACCACTGGAGAGGCGCTGAAACTCCCCGGTGGAGGCCCAGCGCTCGCCATGAAGACTGTCTCGCTCTTCCTGGGCGTACCGATCCAATACTACGTTCAGGTCGACTTTGACACATTCATTGAGATGGTCAGACTTGTCGGGGGCATCGATGTGTATGTCGACCGGGATTACAAGCTGAAGCGGCTGGGTGGCGGGCAGGACGTGATCAAGATCACCTGTTGCGGAATGCGCCACCTGACCGGTGCGGCGGCACTCGCCTATGCCCGATGCCGCTCTGTCAGCCAGGGATGCGATGACGGCGATGTGGGCCGATCCCACCGGCAGCAGCAAGTGATCCTGGCCATGAGGGACAGAGTTCTTGATCCCAAGAGATTCCCTGAGTTGATGGCCCGGGCACCGGAGATCTACAACACGCTTCAGGCTGGAATAAAGACCAACATTCCGCTCGAGGATGGCCTCAAACTGGCGGCGCTGGGAAGTGCGATACCGATCGATCAGATCCAGCAAGGCGTGGTCGATGACCACATGGTCAACTTCGGCAACGTGACGTTGGGCGGTCAGGACGCGGCCGTGCTGCTGCCGATACCGGACAAGATCCGTGAGCTGCGTGATCGGATATTCACAACGGGCGGGCCAACCAGCCCCATCGCGCAGGGGGATCCGACGGCGTTGATGCAAGCAGATGGAGCGCGCGTGTATGTCACCAACAACAGCTACACGGCTACCCTGGAGCAGCGGACCGCCAACTTCCTTCTTTCACAGGGCATGCAGGTAATCGGGCTGGGGACACCGACAGGGGTATCGGACACCAGCGTCGTTGTGCTGTACTCGCCCAAGCTGTACACACTGCGATACTTGATCAATCCGTTGGGTATGATCGCATCGAGCAACCAGATCCGATTCCAGCCCGATGCCGCGTCGCCGGTCGATATTGAGATCAGGCTTGGAAACGACTGGGTGAGCAAACTGCCTGCAGGGTTCTAGCCGACGGCAGGTTCGCTGCCGACGAACGATCAAGAGATCCGTCACTCGAGGACGAGCCCGCAGTGACGGATCTCTGTTTTCCACCTGCATTCTGCCAAGTTCCCCGGCAGATAGAGCGGGTGTGGTTTCGTCAAGGCTCCCTGAATGTTAAATGCTGCCCACCTACGAAGGTTTTACCCGCCGTGCCCGGGCAAAGCGGCGCCATCAGGCCAGAAACAGGCACCCCCAAGCGAGCCAACTGCACAGAGTAGCTCGTACCAGCCTGCATGACGTAATCGGCGTAGCCGCCGCTGATCTCAGGCTGGAATCCGGTGAAGAAGCGCTCCTCGCCCTGGCTCCAGGTGATCGTGATCTCAATTCCGGGCAGTGGTTGCCCGCCACGATCAAGCACAGTAACCTGCAGCAGGCCCTCCGGAAGGGCAGCATCGCAGACATTCTCCCTACTGGCGAGCTGGAACGGTGCGCTGGGAGATGGCATCGGGGTTCGAGTGGGCGGTGATGGCTGCGTGGCGGTCAATGTAGCAGGTGGTGCGACCACTGCGCCAGGTGTGGCGCTAAGGACTGCCGCTGTCGAAGTCAAATCACTCGTGGGGCCCGGAGCGGACGTCAACGATGGGCTAACAACGACGATTGCGGTGGAAGTGAAGGAAGGGATGCTCGGGAAGCCGGCGTGCAGGTCCGATGCAAGGCGCGCTAGCTCTTGCGCGCGCCCAAAAGGCTGGCCAGCGGCCAGCGCTCGTTGTGCTTGCGCGCTGAGAGCTTGGACGGAGTCCGCGTCGCCCAGGAGCGCAAGGCGAGCTCTGGCACGTTCAAGGTCTCCGGTAGAGGAATATGCCGACGCGATCGCACTTCGGAATTCGTCCCGGAAGTCAGAGCGCAGCGAATTCGGAGCAGTGCCCTCGTCGCGGACGGGCGCTACGACCCAGGCATACGTCAAACCGGCGACGAGGCCAAGGATGATGGCAATCAGCCACTCCCAATGAAAGCGCTTCATGGCGCAGTGCCAACGGGTGCCCCTGCCGACGACACTGCCTGCATGGCGCGACAGAGTTCCTCAAGTAGTTCGCGATCCTTGTCCCCGTATGATGACACCTTGGCAAAACTGACGGCCGCGCCACAATGTGCAGCTGGCGATTGGCTGCCCAGGATGGCAAGCTGACGACCCGCCGCCTCAGCGTCATGGTCGGTGTGAAAACGTTCGGCGGCCATAAGGACGAAATCCGTCCGATAGTCGGGGCGCAGGGAGGCGGGCGTGGTGTCCACGTACTCGACCGGGGCAATGAACCAGCCGTACGAAACCCCCAAGCCAAAGCCCAGGATCGCGATAAGAAGTGCAATGATCCAGCGCGACATGCAGCTATTGTGCCATAGGAGATTTGAGGTGAGTAGGGCAAGGCCCAGGAGAGAGAACCCAGGCAGGCGACCGGCGGCACCCTGAAGCAGATCCTTACCGTTGCTATCTTTCGATCCTGGCGGGGTTTGGAAAGCTCAGCCGCGCCGGGCCTGCCTGGGTCGGGTTAGCATACACGATGGGGAATGTGGTGTCAAACGAGGCCGTGCAGCATAGATGTGGGCTGGCGCGGATATGGTGGAACTTGGACTACGGTGAGGCAAGGCCACGGCATTCCAAGCGTCCACCTGCAAGAGGCGAATGATACGCGGACAGCGGCGCAAGTTCGCATGGTATAATTTTGCGACCATCGGGCAGCTAGGAACAGCGGGTCGGAGGAATAGCATGGAGATCACGACTAAGGAGTTCAAGCACTGCAGTCTATTGGCTGTTGAGGGGCGCGTGGATAGCGCGACGGCGCCGCAATTTGGCCAGAAACTGGACAGGCTGATTGCGGATCAGGTATACAAGATCGTGATCGACATGGAGAAGCTGGAATATATGTCCAGCGCCGGCTTCCGCGTACTGCTTGCGGCCCAGCGGAAGTGTAAACGGTACAATCGGGGTGAGGTCCTGCTGGCATCGGTTCCTGACCGAATTCGAGAGGCGCTTGAGTTGGCCGGTTTCACGGAGTTGTTCAAGCTCTACTCGAATCCACTGGAAGCAGTAGGAGACTTCTAAGCTGCCAGCAAGTTCCCGCCCACGCCTTGTGAACGGAGGCCGCCCCCGTCTCTTGTGAGGCGGCCTTTGATTGTAGATGTCGACCAGTAAATACTCTGCCAAGTTCGAGAACCTTGACCAGATCCGCGAACACGTGGGAGCTCTGGCGCGCGCGGCAGGCTTCAGTGAACGGATGGTGTACTCCGTTCAACTGGCGGCGGACGAGGCGGCCTCCAACATCATTGAGCATGCCTACGAGGGCGATTCAAAACAATCCTTCCTGCTGCGCTGCGAGTACTCAAACGATCGTTTGATGATGACCTTTCTTGATCGGGGCAAGTCTTTTGATTTCTGCAGAGTGGAGACACCGGACATCACAGCTGACCTCTCTGAACGCAAGATCGGCGGACTGGGAATTTTCCTCATGCATAAGCTTATGGATAAGGTCGTTTATAGGGTAACAAGCATGGGGAACTACCTGACGCTGATCAAGCGGAAGGAGTGACATGCGTCCCACGAAACACGCCGTCGATCTCTCGGACTGGCGTGCGATTGCGAACTTGGGGGAGCAGCTCGTCAGTGCCACCTCACTGAAGGCCCAGCGCGAACGCATCGTCAGCCTGACGGCTCAGATGGTGCGTGGAAACGTTGATGTCTGGCTGCAGGAAGACCTGTTCCGGCTGCCGGATCGGAAGGAACCGCGGAGCTTTCCCCACCAACCCCGGAGTGAGGCCATGCTGCGCGCCTTCTCAGGGCAGAGGATATTCACTCAGCGAGCACCCCGACGAAGTGGCTCCAGGAAAACCATAGCAGCGATACCTATCGAGGATCAGGGTCTGGTGCTGGGCGTACTGCAGGTCACGCGCCCGAGTGGGCCGGCGTTTGAGAAGGCAGAGCTTGCGCTGCTTGAGAGTATCGCGGACGTGGTGGCGGCGGGACTGTACGCATCGCTGCGGGTCGAGATCGAGCGCTTCCGCCTGGGCCAGCTGAACCTGGTCAGGCAGGTGAGCGCGGAGATCGCGACCATGCTGCAGCTGGATGAACTTGCGCGCCGAGTCTGCGAACTCATCCAAGAGACCTTCAACTACTACTATGTTGCCATATTCACGCTGAGGCCTGGTGAGAGAAGGCTGCGATTCCGGTCGAGTGCGCGCTCTCGGCGGACAGAAGCTCGGACGCCGCCGCTGGCCTTTGAAGTCGATGTCGGCGAGGGTTTGATCGGGAGCGCGGCCGCTTCCGGACAAGTGATCAACGTCCCGAACGTGAGAGCAGACGCTCGGTATCGTTTCACGGAGCGTCTGCCAGCCACGCGCTCCGAGGTGGCAATCCCACTCAAGCTAAAGGACCGCGTGCTAGGGGTCCTGGATGTCCAATCGGATCGCCCGAATGCGTTCCATCCAAATGACCTGTTGCTGCTCGAGGCGCTCGCAGACAATGTCGCGCGGGCGGTGGAGAGCGCGAGACTATACAGTGATCTCCGGAGACGGGCCGATCAGCTTGCATTCCTTGCGGATGTCAGCCGCAGCGTCTCGTCGACGCTCGAACTGAGCAAGATGTTGGAGGAGACGGCGGGGCTGGTGCAGGAGCGGTTTGGCTATCAGCACGTAAGCCTGTTCACGGTCCACCCCAACCGGCGTCTGATCGAATACGAGGCCGGCAGCGGGAAACGCAGCCAGGCCTTGCGGGGCAACAGCATCCCTCTGGACGACGCCCAAGGAATCATCCCGTGGGTAGCGCGCGAGGGAAAGACCCTGCTCGCGAACGATATCGCGAATGAGCCCCTCTACCGGCCGTCGCCTGTGCCTCCCAGGAACACGAAATCTGAACTGGCTGTACCCCTGCTGTTTCGTGAGCGCGTGCTGGGAGTCCTGGACATCCAATCTGAGAAGCGGAACGCGTTCACCGAGGACGATCGTCTGATGTTTGAAGCGGTCGCTGGCACCATCGCCGCATCCATTCGAAACGCGGATCTGTACCGGTCTGAGCAATGGCGGCGCCAGGTGGCGGACAGTTTGCGAGAGGTCGCCGGCGTGCTTTCGAGGTACATCGGTGTGGAAGAGGCACTGCAGGCACTCTTGACGGAGCTCGAGCGCAACCTGCCCGTGGAAGTCTCTGTGATCTGGCTGATTGATCAAAGGGGCCTTTACGTGGCTGCTGTGCATGGTGTGGATCCTGAGGCGATTGAGCAGGCCCTGATTTCCTCGCCGGAGCTGACGCCGATTGTCGATGCGATGATGCAGTCTGGCGAAGCCGTAATCCGGCAGCCATCCGACCCACTTTGGCCGACCGGCCAGGCGGCGGGCTTTCCACGCGACTATTCATCGCTGGTGGTGCCCATGCGTGTCGGAGATCGAACCATCGGGCTGATGGCACTCGCGCATCGGGAACGCGGGCGCTACGGCCACGAGGCCAGCGGCATTGCGGAGACCTTCGCAAGCTACGCCGCGGTGGCGATCGAGAACAGCCGCCTATATGAGGCAGCCCAGGAACAAGCATACGCATCGGCGGCACTGCTCCAGGTGGCGCAGGCGGTCGCAAGCCCCGTGGAACTGGACGAGGTGTTGGGGACAGTCATGCGCATCATGCCGATCCTGCTTGGGGTGTCAAGCACGGCGTTGTACGGCTGGGATGCATCGCGCAGATGCCATGTTCCGCTGGCGGAGTTCGGTCTCTCCGAGGCCGTCAAGGGGGAGATCTGGAACCGCGAGTTCGGCGAAGGCGAGTTCCGGTTGCTGGATGAAGCAAGGAGTCTGGGGGCGGCGACAGCCTGTGCGCTGGATCGCTCCGACGGACCGCAAAGCTGGATGGCATTCGACCCGGCCGTTCTGCCTGATGAAGGATTGATCCGAGGAGAGCGCCTGCTGATCGCAGTGCCGGTACTCATCAAGAATGATGCCCTGGGCGTGTTGCTGGTGGAAGAAGGGAACGGCGCGCGCAAGTTCAGGTTACGGCGACTGGAGATCATTCAAGGCATCTCGCAGGAAATTGCCATGGCGATGCAGAACGACCTGCTGCAAAGCGAGACCGTTGTGCGAGAGCGCCTGGAGACCGAAGCTCAACTGGCCCGGCAGATACAGAAGACTTTCATGCCCGATGCCCTCCCTGGACGGGCAGGTTGGGAGATCGCGGCCTGGTGGCAGACGGCTCGACAGGTGGGCGGCGACTTCTACGACGTCATCGAGCTGGCGAACGGCAGACTCGGGATTTTCATTGCTGATGTTGCCGACAAGGGAATGCCCGCGGCCCTCTTCATGGCCCTGACACGCACTCTGTTTCGGGCAGCGGTGACTGAATCTGATTCGCCGTCCCAGGTTCTTCGAAGGATCAATGACCTCCTCGTTCCCGATACGGGACAAGGGATGTTTGTAACGGCCGTGTACGCGGTCCTGGATCCGCAAAATGGGGAATTGACGTATGCCAACGCGGGGCACAATCCACCATTGTGGATCCGGGATCAAGGAAGTGTGGAGAAGCTCAGCCGCACGATGATAGCCCTGGGTATTCTGGATGCGCCCGTCGCCTTGCAGAGGACGATCCTGATGCGACCCGGCGAGAGCCTGCTGATGTACACAGATGGGCTGACAGAGGCATTCTCTCCACTGGGAGAATTCTTTGGTGAGAGCCGATTGCTTGAGACAATCGGTGGCGCGCTGCCGCCTTCGGCGAACAACCTTTTGACGAGTCTCCAGTCGGCGCTCCGGGATTTCGTGGGTGGGGATGAGCTGGCGGACGATCTGACAATGGTGGCTTTGCGGCGTCAGTAGGTTTTACAGGGAATTTACATCCGTGTCACAGGGGGATTACGCATGTGACGCACAATTCAGTCGACGACACCACGAAGGAGGCACGAATGTCGACGACTGCGATTGGTGCACGAAAACTATTACTGACCGTTTCAATTGTGGCGCTGGGGGTGATGCTGAACCCTACCCTGAACGCGCAGGCACAAGCCGCGTCCGAACCGGGGACACCGCCTGCTCCGGAGCAAAGGCGGGGCCTGAGACTTGAGCGCGTATGGGCGCGGCAGCAAAGGCTGTACGACCGTTTGAGCTTCATGTTCGATCACGCGCAACAGCGCATCAACGGCGCCCAGGAGCTCATTGATCGGGCGGAGGCGAACGGCAAGGACATCTCGGCACTGCAGGCGGCCCTGGATGAATTTGCCGAAGGCCTGAAGGACGCGCGGCCCATTTTCGAGAGTGGGAAGGGGATCATTGCCGCACACCAGGGATTCGACGCCAGCGGGAATGTGACAGACCTCGAGCTTGCGGCCAAGACGGTCGAGGAGATGGCTGGGAAGCTGAAGGAGATCCGCGGCATCTTGTTGGATCCAGCCAGGGCGCTGGGGGAGGCCATTCGATCATTTCGTGAGGCAAACAGGCCGAATTGAACTCCTGAGCTGGGAGGTGCCTGGGGTCGCTCAGAGGACTTGGACACATGGGGAAACGTCGCTGCAAGACGTGACGCCCCGCGAAACGAGCGGATAGCCTGACAGGGAGACACGGTGCGCCGTGTCTCCCTTCACACAAGATCAAGAGGGTACTCGAGTTGCCCGGTGCCGGGCTAGGCTGTATACTCGATTCGGTCAGCACTCGAGAGGCGCTGAGCAAGTGAAAAGGAGTATAGATGGCTACGTTTCTCAGAAAGCGGATCGTGCACTCAGATGCGGCGCCCAAGGCGATAGGACCATACTCACAGGCAGTCAGAGCTGACACGGTGGTATTCACTGCGGGCCAGATCGGCTTGGATCCGGCGACCGCGGAGCTGGTTGAGGGCGGGATCGCCGCGCAGACTCGCCAGGTGCTCACGAACCTTAAACACGTGCTGAAGGCTGCGGACTCGGGCTTGGAACTTGTCGTGAAGACCACGGTCTACCTGAAGGACATGCATGATTTCGCGGCCATGAACGCCGTCTACGCGGAGTTCTTTGCGCAGGATCCGCCTGCCCGGTCGACTGTGGCCGCGGCTGGGCTTCCGAAGGGCGCCCTGATCGAGATCGAGGCCACAGCCCTCGTCGGAGGGGTGCAAGGGACGTAGTCCGATAGTCTGCATGGCCGGCGACTCCGATGTCCGAGGAAACGATCCTGTTGGTCGACGACGAACCCGCAATCCTTAAGCTGGCGCGCCTGTACCTCGAGCGCGAAGGATTTCGCGTTCACGAGGCTCAGGACGGAGACGCCGCTTTGAAGGCTTTCGAAAAACTACACCCACAGCTGATCGTCCTGGATCTGATGCTGCCGATAATCGACGGCTTTGAGGTATGCCGGCGCGTTCGGGCATCGCACAATGACGCTGCCATCCTCATGCTGACGGCCCGTGATGACGATATTGACAAGATCCTTGGTCTGGAGCTCGGAGCCGATGACTACCTTACCAAGCCATTCAATCCACGCGAGCTTGTGGCCCGGGTCAAGGCGATCCTGCGTCGCAGTGCCCGGCGAGTTGGGAGCGATATGGAGCCGATCCAGATCGGCGAGTTATCAATCGATATTGGACGACGAGAAGCTCATGTGGGCGGCAAATTGCTCGATCTGCGTGCCCAGGAATTCGATCTGCTCGTGGCGTTGGCCGAGCAGCCAGGCCGCGTTTTCTCACGGGAACAGCTCCTGCAGCAGGCATGGGGATTTGACTACTACGGGCAGACCAGAACCGTTGACGTGCATGTCGGGCAACTGCGCAGGAAGATGGAGGGCGCCGTCGTCAGAATTGAGACCGTGACCGGCGTCGGATACAAACTCGTCGGCTGAGGCAGGTCCCCAGGCAACAGCAGCGCATCATGTTTTCATCGATTCGAGGCAGACTCTGGCTGAGCTATGCCGCGCTGGTCGGCGCAGCATTGACTATTGTGTCAGTGGTGCTGACGATCTTCCTGATTCGCAATCCGTACCTATACCGCCAGACGTCCATGCGATTGACCGCCGCTGAGAACCTGCTGCTCCGCGATCCGCAGGCGATGGGGAGGACGGATCTCGTTGGAGAGGCATTGGATGTGCGCGTGCTTGTCTTCTCACCGACCGGGACGTTGATCAGTGACAGCGCGCCCGACAGGGTGGCGCTGCGAGCACCGGTATCGGAGCGGCGTACGCGGAACGTCCAGGTCATCCGGGATTCAGAGGGGAAGGTCTGGCTTTATTCCCGCGTGCGCCTGCCGGACGGCAACTGGCAGATGGTCGCGGCGCCACGCCCAAAACTTCTGCCGGCTCTGGATCTCCTTAGAGACGAGTTGTGGCGACCGATGATCGAGGCCGCGGTGATCGCCTTGCTGCTGGCATTGATCCTCGCGTATCTGCTGGCAAGCTGGATAGCGGATCCTCTGCAGCAACTCATCGCGGCGGCCCGCGCGGTGGCCGCCCGAGGCCCCAAGGATGCAGCTGCTCCAGGACGGGCAGCACCTACGAGTGGCGAGGCGCCTCATGTGGGGGCCGTAATCGAGCGCGGGCCAGAAGAGGTGCGCGAGCTAACGCGCGCCTTCAATGCCATGCTTGAGCGGGTGGAGGCAAGCCAACGCTCGCAGAAGGAGTTCGTGGCGAATGTGTCGCACGAGCTCAAGACACCGCTGACATCGATCCAGGGTTTCTCTCAGGCGATCATCGATGGGACGGCGGACGGTCCCGAGGCCCGCCAGCAAGCCGCTGAGATCATCCATGATGAAGCCGCTCGCATGCATAGAATGGCCGTGGACCTGCTGGATCTTGCCCGTCTGGATGCAGGCACGGCCGAGTTGAGGAACGCGCCGGTGGACCTTCGCAGCCTGCTGGTTGGCCTGGAGGAGAGGCTGCGACCAATTGCCGGGTCGTCCGGCGTGACACTAGATTTCTGCCTGGCGGATGACCTGCCCCAAGTGGCTGGCGATTACGACCGGTTAGCCCAAGTGTTCACCAATCTGATCGACAATGCCCTGAAGTTCACGCCGCGTGGCGGACGGGTGAGCGTAGGAGCGAACTGTGAGCATGGAGAGATCCAGGTTACCATCAGTGACACCGGGAGCGGAATATCTCCCGAAGATATTCTGCATATCTTCGACCGTTTTTATCAGGCAGATTCAGCCCGAGGCGGCGGAGTGGGGCATGGCGTCGGGCTTGGACTGGCCATCGCACGCGAGGTGGCAGAAGCCCACGGTGGTAGAATCAGCGTCCGCAGCGCTGTGGGCTATGGTGCGGAGTTCATTGTGCACCTGCCGCCGCTAGAGGGCAGTAGGGAAGAACGCGGCGCCGCCTGAGAACCTGCGACGCAATGCATCCGACCGTATCTGTCGTTATCCCGTGCTACAACGAGCAAGCGACTATTCGATCGCTCCTGACAGCCGTCTACGAGCAGACGTACCCGCGCGACAAGCTGGAGGTCGTAATCGCTGATGGTCTCTCGGAGGACGGCACGCGGGCTGCCATAGCCAGTTTCCAGGAGATGCATCCTGCGCTCCTGATCAAGGTGGTGGATAACACCAAGCGCACGATACCAGCGGGTTTGAACCGGGCGATCCGGGAGGCCTGCGGTGAAATCCTGGTGCGCCTTGACGCGCACTCGGTGCCGGTTCCGGAGTACATTGATCTTTGTGTTCAAGCCCTCGAACAGGGCAAGGGAGCGAGTGTGGGGGGCGTGTGGAGCATTCGTCCGGGTGGACCGGGCTGGATCGCAGAGGCCATCGCGGCCGCAGCCGCGCACCCGCTGGGGGCTGGCGATGCCCTGTACCGGCTGGGGGGCGAAGCCCGCTCCGTGGATACGGTGCCCTTCGGCGCTTTCCGCCGAGCCCTTTTCGAGGAACTGGGTGGGTTTGATGAGACCCTGCTCACCAACGAGGACTACGAGTTCAATGTGCGAATTCGGCGGCAGGGAGGCGTGGTCTGGATGGACCCGCAAATCCGGACCACGTACAGGGCGCGCTCCACGCTGAAGGATCTGGCACGCCAATACTGGCGATACGGCTTCTGGAAGTACCGCATGCTGTTGCGCTATCCCGGCAGCATCCGCTGGCGCCAGGCTTTTCCGCCACTCTTTGTGGTTGTGCTTCTCGGCATGGCGGGGGCAGCCGTGTTTTGGCCATGGGCTAGGATCGGCCTGATCGCGGTCGCCGTAGTCTATCTGTTGGCGCTACTGGCTGCGGGCATTGACATGGGCAGGCACGGACGCGATGCCCGCCTGATTCCGGGTGGAATGCTGGCACTTGCGACCATGCATTTCTCGTGGGGTGCGGGTTTCCTGGCCAGCCTGGTCAGCGGGTGGTGCAAACGTCATGGCTGAAACCCCCCGTCCTGCACTCCGCCTGCGACCCAGCGAACACCGCCTGCTGCTTGTCATCGGGGATCTGATTGCCTCGGTGGGGGCGGATTTGCTGGCGCTCAATGTTTGGCAGCAATACTCGATCTTCCGCCTGATCTCCCTGGGCGTCAGACCCGGGCGCGCGGAATCGCTGGTGCGGATCGAGGTGCCGGTCTGGTTCTACCTTCTCCCACTTGGCTGGCTACTGCTGATGTCGGAGATGTATGATCCGCACGCGGCCGTAAGCGTGCGCCGGACACTGCGAGGCACGGCGATTGCAGCCATTGTCGGATTCCTCGCCTATTCTCTGGCTTTCATTCTGAACCGCGAGCCGAGCGGATTGCCGCGCATTGTGGTGGGCGCGTTCATAGGCCTGACTTCGATCTTGACCCTGCTGTGGCGCCTTGTGTACATCAGGCTCTACACGAGTTCTGGGCTGTCACGGCGCGTGCTGATCGTTGGGGCCGGCAAGGCAGGGATGACGCTCGCGCGCGTCTATGCCGCCGCGAATCCCAAACCGTTCAGCCTAATCGGCTACATCGATGATGATCGTCGAAAGGTCCACAAGCTCTTTGAGGGATTCGCGGTGGTGGGAACCAGCAGGGAGCTGCTGGCGATCGTTGACCAGTACCGTGTGTCGGACATTGTGGTGGCCATCACGGGCGAAGTGCAAGGCGGCACCTTTCAGATGCTCCTGGACGCTCAGGAGCGCGGCGTCGAAGTCACACGTATGCCAACCGTGTACGAGGAAATCACCCAGCGAGTGCCCATACACCACCTGGAGTCGGATTGGATCATCAAGTCCTTTGTCGACAAGTGGAGAGTAAGCGGGGTGTATGAGGCCGCGAAACGCCTTCTGGATATTGTCGGAGGATTGGTCGGATTGCTGATCTTCCTGCCGCTGTGGCCAATCATTGCCCTGATCACGGTTGTGGACAGTGGTTCGCCGATCATGTACTCCCAAGACCGGGTGGGAAAGGGAGGCAAGCCATTCACCATTCTGAAGTTCCGGACAATGATCAGGGACGCGGATGCGGGTGGTACGTTCCGCCCGGCAGCGGAGGATGACAAGCGCGTCACGCGGTTCGGCAGGTTCCTGCGCCGAGCGCACCTGGACGAGCTGCCGCAATTCTGGAATGTGGCGCGGGGCGACATGAGCCTGGTGGGACCACGGGCAGAGCGTGAACAGCTGGTGATGCAGTACCAGAAGGAAATCCCCTTCTATCGGGCCCGCCTGCTTGTCAAGCCAGGTCTCACCGGATGGGCACAGGTCAACTACGGCTACGTTGTTGACGTGAAGGAGACGGCGGTCAAACTCGAGTATGACCTGTACTACATCATACATCGGTCGCTGGTGATGGACATCAGCATCATCTTTCGGACAATCGGAACGGTATTGGGGCGTAAGGGCAGATAGGATGACATACTTGGTCACAGGGGGAGCCGGATTCATCGGTTCACACGTGGTCTCGACATTGTGCAAGAAGGGCGCCTTTGTAAGGGTCCTGGATGATTTCTCCACCGGCAAGTTGGGAAATCTGGAAGCGCAGGCTGCCTCGGCGAGGCAGGGACACCTGGAGATCATCGAGGCGGACCTGCGAGACGCGGCGAAAGTGGCCGCCGCCGTCCGCGGGGTTGAGGTCATCTTCCACGAGGCAGCTTTCGTCTCTGTGCCGGGATCCATGGAAGAGCCGCGGGAATGCTTCGACGTGAACTGCGCGGGCACATTGGAACTGCTGGAGGCGGCCCGCATGGCGGGGGTGCGGCGCGTCGTACTGGCGAGCAGCGCGGCCGTCTACGGTGACTCACAGGAACTCCCGCTGGCGGAACAATCTGCGTTGCGACCACTATCGCCCTATGCCGCGTCGAAGCTTGTGGATGAGATCTACGCCGGCCTCTACACCCAGGCCCTGGGGCTGGAGGTGTGCGCCCTGCGCTACTTCAACGTCTTCGGACCGAGGCAGCGACCGGACACGCAGTACGCGGCCGCCGTGCCGATATTCATCCGTCAGCTGCTGAAGAAGGAACCGCCCACCATCTTTGGAGACGGGGGGCAGACTCGCGACCTGATCTTCGTGGGCGACGTCGTCCGCGCCAATTTGCTCGCGGCTGAGCACCCTGCAGCGGCGGGGCAGGTCTTCAACGTGTGCACCGGCCGCAAGACGCGGATTCTGGATCTTGTTGACGCGCTGTACCAGTTGATTCCAGGCGCGCCGGCACCCCGCTTCGCACCAAAACGCAGCGGCGATATCTATGAATCCGTAGGGAGTCCTGCAAAGGCCCGCGACATGCTGGGGCTGGTGGCACAGACGCCTCTCCTAGACGGCCTGAAGGAAACCGTGGAGTGGATGCAATAAGAGCTCGACCACATCTACGCAATCGCTACGTCCTCTTTGGCGACCTCGCCCTGATCATTGTGTCAGTGCTGGGGAGTTTCGCCCTGCGCCTGGATGTAGGACAGCTTCCCTACTACTTTCCAGCGACCCTCACGATGTGCGCGGTGGCGCTTGCAATCAAGGTGCCGACCTACTACTTCTTTGGGTTGTACCGGAGACTATGGATCTACGCCAGCACTCATGAGCTACGGCTCATATTGGCTGCGGTCACCACTGCCTCTGTGATCACTTCGGCGGTCATGCTGGCGCTCATCTCGGCGGGCATGGTGCTGCCGGGAATGCCACGGTCGGCCCTGGGGATCGATTGGCTGCTCTCGCTCGTTCTGATCGGGGGCTCTCGCTTTGCCCTTCGGGTCTTGGCCGAGCAGTCGGCTCCGTCTCGCCCGGGCACAAAGCGCCGCGCGCTGATCATTGGAGCGGGCGATGCCGGCGCCCTGGTGGTTCGAGAACTGCAGAGGACTTCCCAGCTCAATCTCGCGCCGATGGGCATGCTCGATGATGATGCGACAAAGCAAAATCAGGAGATCCACGGCGTACCGGTCATTGGATACATCAGGGATCTGCCCGATGTCCTCGAGAACAAGGCGGTGGATGAGGTCATCTTCGCGATCCCATCCGCGCCGGGACGTGTCGTGCGATTGGTGAATGACGCATGCCGCCTGAAGGGGATTGCGTCGCGCACCATGCCGGGCATCTACGAGCTGATCGGTGGGCGGGTAAGCGTCAGCCGGCTGCGCGAGGTCGACATCACTGACCTGCTTCGCCGGGACCCGACCCAGGTCAACGAAACCATGATCGGAGAGGCCCTCTCCGGAAAAAGCATTCTTGTCACCGGCGCCGGAGGGTCGATCGGACAAGAACTTTGCCGGCAAATCGCGCGCTGGAACCCTGCCGAACTCGTCATGCTGGGGCACGGTGAGAACAGCATCTTTGAGGCCGTGCTGGAGATGCGCGATGCCTTCCCAGGCCTCCATCTCGCGCCAGTTATTGCAGACGTGAAGGACAAATCACGTATTGCCGAGACGCTGAGCTCCCATCATGTCCAGGTGATATTCCATGCTGCAGCGCATAAGCATGTCCCGCTCATGCAGGCTAATGTTGCCGAGGCGGTGCTCAACAACATCTTTGGAACCGAGAACGTGGTGGAAGCGGCGCTGGCGGCAAAGGCAGAGCGCCTGGTACTGATCTCGACCGACAAAGCCATCCGTCCGGCGAGTGTCTACGGGGCCACGAAGCGACTGGCAGAGATGATCGTCCTCGATGCAGCACGTCGAACGGGAGCCGTGTTCTCGGTGGTTCGATTTGGAAATGTTCTGGGCAGCCGCGGCAGCGTGATCCCTCTCTTCAAGCGGCAGATCGCGGCCGGGGGACCGGTTCAGATCACACATCCGGACATGGAGCGCTACTTCATGACCATTCCTGAGGCGGTTCATCTCGTCCTGCAGGCAGCCGCAATGGGCCGCGGGGGAGAGGCATTCTTGCTGGATATGGGGAAGCAGGTACGCATCGTCGATCTCGCCGAGGATCTCATCCGCCTCTCGGGACTGGAGCCGGGTCGTGATATCGAAATCGAGTTTACCGGCGTCCGACCGGGAGAGAAACTGAGCGAGGAGCTTTGGGAACGGGACAGGGTGTACGAACGGACAGACCATCCCGACATAGTGCGCTCCACAAATGAGGACCCTGTGGCAAGCCATGACCTTCCGGCCACCCTGACAGCGCTGCGGGCGCTTACCATTGCCGGAACTGCTGCCGAGATCATCTCGCTGCTCCAGACAGCGATCCCGGGTGCCGCCATCAGCGAAGCGCCGGCACCGGATATTACGGCCATCATGTAATGCCTGAGGTATCGCTAGCGCAGTGGAACGAATTCCTGCGAAAACATGCCCATGCCCACTTCCTCCAGACCGGCGAATGGGGTGAGCTCAAGTCGCGATTTGGCTGGGAGACTTCCAAGCTGATTGTTGGCGGCAGCGGGGCGCAGATCCTCTTCCGTAGGCTGCCTCTTGGCTTGAGCGTTGGCTACCTCGCCAAGGTCGCGGATGAACAGATCCGGATCTCGGACGCCGAGCAGTTCTGGTCCGAGGTCGACGCGTTGTGCATGAACAGGCATGCGATCCTGTGCAAGTTCGAGCCTGATATATGGGTATCCGGCGAGACAAGAGCAGTTCGCAGGCCATTCGAGGTCGTCCCAAGCGGCCGGGCCGCTGTTCCTTCTCCGCACAATGTGCAGCCGAGGCGAACGATCACCGTGGACCTACGGCAGACGGAGGAGATCATCCTTGCGCGGATGAAACAGAAGTGCCGCTACAACATTCGCCTGGCCGAGAAGAAGGGGGTGATCGTCCGGGCTTGGGCCGACATAGCTACGTTTCACAAGATGCTCACTACTACAGGGAAGCGAGACAGATTTGCGGTGCACTCGCCCGCCTACTATCAGCGTACCTATGAGCTGTTTCGTCCGGCCGGGATGTGCGAGCTGCTGGCCGCCGAATACAACGGGCACCCGCTGGCTGCCCTGATGGTCTTCGCGCGCGGCCGCCGGGCCTGGTATGTCTATGGTGGTTCGACGGACGAAGAACGCGAAAGAATGCCGAACTATCTACTGCAGTGGGAAGCAATGCGCTGGGCAAGGAGCCGCGGATGTGAGGAGTACGATCTATGGGGGGTGCCCGATGAGGACCAACATACGCTGGAGGCAGGCTTTGCCGAGCGGAATGACGGTCTGTGGGGAGTCTATAGGTTCAAGCGCGGATTCGGTGGAGAGCTTCGACGAGCGGCGCAGGCGCGGGATCGGGTATACAAGCCGCTGCTCTACCGAGCGTACCTGGTGCGCGCGTCCGCGCGGGATGCAGGATGACCGACATCTCGATGCATCCGTTCCAGGGTGGGGGCGCCGATTGGAATGTACTCATCGCATCGCTTCCCGGTTCCCATTTGCTGCAAACCTGGGAGTGGGCTCAGGTAAAAGCTGCGTTCGGTTGGCAACCCATGCCGCTCGTGTGGGAACGGCGCGGCGTGCCCGACCATCGCCCCTCGGAAAAATCCCGAGCCATGGAATCGCCGATCGCGGCGGCAATGGTGCTCAGATGGCCAATCCTCAGCCGGGGATTTGTTTGGCGGCTCTGTCTTCTATATGTCCCAAAAGGCCCGTTGATGGAGTGGGGCTCTGGATCGCTCCGTGGGAAGATCCTGGATGACCTGCAGGCGCTGGCGCGGCGGAAGGGCGCCATACTGTTGAAGATTGACCCGGACATAGAGATCGGCAGAGGATATCCCGATCAGGAATTGGCTCGGGAGAATCGCGATGGCCAGGTGATTCTCCAGGAACTGGAGCAAAGGCGCTGGCTGTTCTCCCGCGATCAGATCCAGTTTCGCAACACAGTGACCCTCGACCTATCGCCATCCGAAGAAGCGTTGCTGGAGCGCATGAAACAGAAGACGCGCTACAACATCCGACTGGCAGAAAAGAAGGGTGTTACTGTGAGAGCTGGCGCCCTCGACGAGCTCCCGATGCTTTATCAGATGTACGCGGAGACCTCAGACCGCGACGGGTTTGTGATTCGGAAGCCAGACTACTACAGGAGAGTCTGGGAGACATTTCTCCGCCCACTCACGGACCACAGCCAGCCATGTGCCGAGGCGCTGATCGCCGAAGTCGACGGTCAGGCCGTCGCAGCGATCTTCGTCTTCTACTTTGCCAGGCGCGCCTACTACCTCTACGGGATGTCGCGCGCCGCGCATCGCGAGAAGATGCCCAATCATCTGCTGCAGTGGGAGGCCATCAGACGCGCCAAACAGCACGGATGCACGATCTATGATCTCTGGGGTGCGCCGGACGAGTTTGGCGAGGACGATCCGCTGTGGGGTGTATACCGCTTCAAAGAGGGCTTGGGGGGTGAAGTGGTGCGCACGGCCGGTGCATGGGACTACCCTTCCAACGCCCTCTGGTATCCAGTCTACACACGATTGGTGCCACGCCTGCTCGACATCATGCGGGCGAGGGGCCGAAAGCAGGTCCGAGACGTACTTGGCGGAGCGTAGATAGATCATGACAGGTGCGCGACCGGGCCTACAAGACTATCCAAACACAACAGGAGGCAGCGTGATCCCACGGATTCGCTTCGCCCATTTGCCAACGCCGGTTGAGGAATTGCCCCGACTCTCGGCAGTACTCGGTGGGCCCAGAATCCTCGTCAAGCGCGACGACCTGACAGGACTGGCGTTTGGGGGCAACAAGACCCGCAAGCTGGAGTTCCTGATCGCGGAGGCAAGGGAGCAGGGGGCGGATGTGCTGATCAGCGCGGGAGCGTTCCAGTCGAATCACTGTCGCCAGACGGCGGCGGCAGCGGCAAAGTTCGGATTTGACTGTATCCTTGTGTTGACCGGGGAGCAGCCCGGAACGGCCTCGGCCAACTTCCTGCTTGACCAAATGTTCGGCGCAAAGATCGTCGCGGTCCCGGATCGTAAGGACAGGGATCGCGTTCTGCGCGAAACCCATGACCGTGCGGCATCGGAGGGCCGGCGTCCGTACCTGGTGCCCTATGGGGGCTCAAGTCCCACGGGAGCGATGGGCTATGCCTTTGCCGTGGAAGAGCTGATGGAGCAGCACGTGCGCCCTGATTGGATCGTCTTTGGTACATCTTCGGGTGGCACTCATGCAGGCCTGGTACTGGGTCGTCGAGTGTTCGGTTTTAAGGGCAAGATCCTGGGTATCAGCATCGACGAGCCCGTGGAATGGCTGCAAGCGCACATTTCCAGCCTGGCCTCGGAAGCCAGCACACGATTCGGCAAGCGCATGGAATTCACGGACAGCGACGTGTTGGCGAACGCGGACTATTGCAGGGCCGGATACGGCGTCGTGACGACCGCAGAACGCCAAGCCGTGCGGTTATTTGCGAGGACGGAGGGATTGCTTCTTGATCCCGTGTATACAGGCCGTGCAGCTGCGGGCATGATCGACTTGATCAAGCGGGGTCACTTCAGGAAGGATGAAAGTGTGCTGTTCTGGCACACGGGCGGACAGCCGGCGCTCTTTGCCGACAAGTACGCATCTCTGATGTCAGACGAGGCGGACGATCCAGCAAACCCCGTTTGACAGGAACCGGTGCCTCAGTCCAGGCAGACACGAGTAAGCGATTGCCCGGTTCCCACTTCGCAGCCAACCGAATTGTGCTGCTCACGCACCAGGTCGTCATACAGCGTTGACAAACCGACACACTCAATGGCATTGGCCGCGAAGTATGGCAGTATCTCCGCGGTGATAGTCATGTCCCAGCTTTCCTCCTGTTTGATTTGCGGGATGGCAGGTTGATTGCGCGTGTGCATGAGAGCAATGTCCCCAAAGCGGGCTTTTCTTGCCGTGGCCACTCCAACGTCAACGGCGCCGCCAAAGCCTGTCGACCACATGGTGGCCACCTTCCCGCGAAGTGCGCACATTTTCAGGAATGATCCGCTGAGATTCCCATAGGGTGGACGCGCAAATCGAACTAGGGGGTGAGCCCCGAGAACCTGATAGAGGGCGTCCTGCCAGCGGTCATAATCTGCCAGGAGTTGAGCCTCCGAAAGGACCCAGGGGTCGGTGTGGTCCCACCCGTGGTAGCCGAATTCGTGGCCGCGGCCGTGGAACCACTTCCAAATGCCCGGCTCTTTGGATTCGTTATTAAGAAGCGCCTGCCCCACCGGAAACAGAGTGACTCGCGTGGCAGGATTCTCGATGAGAGACGTCTGCAGCATGTGCAGTCTCGTGACAAGAAGGCAATCGTCGTACGTAATGGCGATTCGCGGGTGCTTATCGCTGCCGCGATACATGATCGGCGCCGAACGAGGGACGGCACCGGCAGGACGCGCCCGTGCGGTCGCCAGGGAAACGAAGGCAGCGCCGCCCAGCTTGAGAAAGTCACGCCGGCTGAACATTGACATGTGCAGATTCTACACTGACTACGCCGATCGTCGGGGGAGATGGCCCATCAGAACAGGTGGCCAGAGAATATCAAAAGGCTCAGTGCGATCAGGTGAAAGGTGAGCAGGGTCGATGCCAAGCGCCACGGCCAGCGCGGATCGTTGAGCAGGCGATTGCCCTTGTAGGCGCGATCGAAGGCGGCGGTGGCTGCCAGTAGTACTCCATGATAGAGACCGTAAACCAGGAAATGTGGTGACGTTCCGTGCCAAAGGCCCATCAGGCCCATGGTCAGCAGGTAGCCCACTGTGGAGGCGAGTTGATTGTTGCGAAACCACCTGCCTTTGATCGCCGCAAAGATGAACCGGTTGTAGATGTGGTCCCGGAACCAGAATGAAAGGCTCATGTGCCAGCGATTCCAGAAGTCGCGAATATCGCGCGACAGGAAAGGTTGATTGAAGTTCTCGGGCGTTCGAATACCAAGCAGGTAGCTGAATCCCACTGCAAAGGCACTATAGCCTGCAAAATCAAAGAACAAATAGAATGTGTAGGCATACATGTATGATGCAACAGGGAGGATACCGACGCCCTGTGAGATGGGGTCCATCCAATACTGCTTGATGAGTGCTGCGAGAACGAACTTGTAGAGGAATCCGGTGAAGATGCGGTGGATGCCTCCGTCCATGTCCTGTAGGACCTGCTCAAGGCTGCGGGTGCGGCTCCAGTCCTCTGAGAAGCGCCGATAGCGATCGATTGGACCTGATGATATGGTGGGGAAGAAGAGCAAGAACACGAGGTATCGGAGCGGGTCCAGCTGCGTGATCACTCCGTCATGGATACCTATCAGCACATCCAGACTGCGGAACGTGACATAGGACAACCCCACGAAAACCAGTGGGTACTCCAGGCCGGCAATGGAGGCGTATTTTGCGGCTAGAAGGGGCAGCAAACCAAGGAAGATCGATACATAGAACCATGGGCGGCTGGTGCCTTGCCGGCGAACACCAAGGAACAGCGTTGCAACCAGCCATTGCGCGACGGCATAGCTGAGGACAAGTACCAGGCCGTTGAGGCGCCACGCGTTGTCCTTGGCAATGCCTGAATACTGCACCACCAGCATGAAGGCCGTGGCGAGTGCTGCCCAGGTCCTCCAGAAGCGCCGGAGCAGCCCAAAGATCGCGGCCGGAACCAGCGCATAGAGAGAAATCCCAAAGTATAGGAAGTCCGTATAGGGGATCACAATATGGTCCGTGCCAGCTGCTGGCGATCAACCTTGCCGTTGGTGGTGGCTGGCAATTCGGACAGGAAGACAAATTTGCGCGGCACCATGTAGTCTGGAAGCTGCTCCGCAAGTTCCTGCCTCAGACGTTGAGAAATCTCAAAATCGCTACCTTCCTGCTTTCCATTGAGGATCGCAAAGGCAACAAGATACTCCACCTGCCCGTTGCGCATGGCGGGTAAGACAACGGCATCCTGGATGGCTCTGAGTTTGTGAAGATTGGACTCGATATCGCCCAATTCAATGCGGTTACCATGCAGTTTTATCTGGAAATCAAGGCGACCTTCAAAGAAGAGCAAGTCGCCTTCGAAATGGCCGGCATCACCGGTGCGATATGCTCGCTGGCCGTCGAGATCAACGAAGACACGGTGTGTAAGGTCGGGGCGGTGGACATAGCCAAGGCCGACATTCGGACCTGCAATGATGATCTCGCCGCGGCGCCCCGATTGGACGATTTGGTCGTTTTCATCGCGAATCACAATCCGAGATCCGGGCTTCGTCCTTCCAACCGGCAGGGAAGTGTGCCAGGCGAGCACCTCTTCCGTTATCTGAATGGAAGTGGTCGCCACCGTGGCCTCCGTGGGGCCATAGGTGTTCCAGACCTGCGCGCCGGGAAATCGTCGAAGGAGCTCTGCTGCAACCTCGGGAGCAAGCGTCTCGCCGCAGAACCAGAACTTGTGGACGTTGGGCAGCATGGCTCTGGCAAAGGTTGGCTGCATCACGCACATGCGGGCGAAGGACGGTGTGGAAACCCAGACCGTCACTCCGGAACGGCTGAGCGCCTCGAACAGACGACGTGGCTCCGCGAGTTCGTCCTGAGTGATGCTGAATAGCGTCCCGGCTGTGGCAAGGCTGGAGTAGAGATCCATGACGGAGAGGTCGAAGGAGAATGGAGCCTGATTCAGGAATACCTCGCCGCCCAGCGAGAATTGCTGCTCATCAAGCGTCCAACTGATGAAGCTCTCCAGGCAGCCACGGGTAATCATGACACCCTTGGGATCGCCGGTGCTGCCAGAGGTGAAGATGATGTACCAGACATCGTCTGCTCCAAGCGGCGCGCGCTCTGCCGAGGACGGGACCGTGTCGTCTGCCAGGATCTCCGCGAGTTGCTCCACTGGTAACAGCCATGCCTGCGCGGTTTCTACGATGGTTCTGACGCGTTGCGATGGGAGCGACGAGTCGAGGGGAATGTATGGATGACCCGCCTTGGTGCTCCCGATGAACCCGACCAGCATCTCATTCTGTTTGTGGCCCAGGATCGCCACGGGCCCACGATCTGCGGGCAGCTTGCGTAACAAGAAAGCCGCCAGTTTGTTCGATTGCCGCCGCAATTCTTCATAGGTCAAGACGTTCGCGCCGCTAACGTGCGCGGCGCGAACAGGATATTGCCGACCCCACTGGTCAACCAACTCGATCAGATCCATGCCTTAGAAGCCCTGGTACACGAATTCCGTGGACGAGAAATTGCCTTTCCCGTACATCACAATCAGGGCAGCAATGATAGCAAGGTAATAGACGGAGAGCAACAGGATGCGGCCTAGGGGACTATGGGAGTGCCCCATGATAGATCTGATCGAATCTCTGATCCACATAGATCCATCCTTTGCGGCTGGCGTGGGACGCCAGATCCATGCTGAAATACGGAATTCTCCCCCATTCTTTCCCATCAATGAGGGGGATGCGGTAGGGATCGACAACCGAGTGCAGCAGCTCGTAGTAGGTGTTCTGCGCGTCCTCAGAGACCCCGATCGTCTCCCAAAGGGGAACATTCATGGGGCTGCTCATGATGATGGCGTCCGCACCAAGTTCCTGTATCACTCTGAGGGCAATTTTGAGATCATCCCATTCGCGTGCAATGGTTACATCGTTGATGAAGTCGTCGTCCCTGGTGCCGGGGGGCAAGGGAGAAACAAACAGTTCCTTAATCTTAGGCCACTGGCTGTTGTCGACGCCGAATGGATTGCTATCGGTGTTCTCTATCTGCTCACGTTCGGCTACATCGATAAGGGCCTGCCAGTCCACCTGTCGCGGCTCGCGGGTGACGGTTACCTCGGCGGCTGAAAGGTGGTGGATGTATTCTACGGTGGCGTAGTGGTCCTGCAAATGCAGGATCGCGACCTGCAAGCGTCCGAGCGGCCATGAGAGGACATGGAGCAGCGTACTCAATGGCGTGGGCTGCGCGAGCTGACGAATCGTGAAGATCAGGAACGGGTTGCCCGCAAGGGTCTCCGGAAAATCGAGCATTCGCCTCGCGGCGAGCCGCTTGGTTTCAAGAGTCAGCTGGGGATTGAACGCCAGCTCAAGAGCATGCAGTTCCGAGAAATTGCCCGCGTAGTGCCGCTGTGCTACCTCGCCGAAGGGAGCCATCGTCATTATGGCAGGGCCAATGGCGAATATCACCCGTCGGCCGCGGAGATCCGGCCCAAGAGCCGCGAGCCGCTGGGCAACGGTCAGCGACGATCCACCTTTCGTGGCGGCGTTGAACACCATGAAGCCCGTCGGATACATGCGGAAGAACTGCGTGGCCTCATACTCCGTTTGCAGCAGGACCAGCTCGGAAGCCCCGTAGATCAAGAGCAGGTCCGGCTGTTTCAGCGCCGCACGATCGATGGCGGTGCCCCGGCTGATCTCGGAGTGGTCTTGCGCAGCCACGGCGTGCACGTACTTGTTTTCGGTATAGCGGGCGTACAGGGTATAGGCGAGCGCGCCGGCCGCGGTCGCCAGAAGCGCGGCAGCAGCCGCCCATAGATGCGGGTGGCGGTTCATGCCCGCGAGGTTCTTTCCGTAACGTAGTCGATGATCTTCTGCGGGGTCGCCCAAGTCTCACGATCAATGTCGCTGGGGGAAAGCTCGATACCAAAGTCCTCGGCCAGGGCGATGGTGAGCTCCACCGCGCCAAGCGAGTCGAGCAGCTTGTGGCCAAAGAGGTCGACATGCAGATCCTTTCGGACCTGATCCGTGCCGGTGAGCCTTTCCAATTCCTTCAGCACTGTCTCTGTAACGGTCATGCGTTGACCCCGGGCATCCTTAGCGCCGCAGGATTATACCATCCGGTCTTTTCACCGCTTCTCCGAACAGAGAGCAGTCACGAGCTCAGACGGACGTCCAGGACGCAGATCCCTTCGGGCAGAACGCGTAATGGATCGGTCTCGATCCGACTGATTTCCAGATGCTCACGGATCAGCCGGGAGAGCCGCATCAGGCCTGAAGACGGCGAGAGAAGGCCGCGGCGGCGGTATCACCACTTGTCGGTATGGACTACATCCTCCAGTTGGCGTCGACCGCCTTTCCTGGGTGCCTCGGTAAGCCTTTGCTCATCTGCCGGATATCCGAAGGAGATCATGATGCGCAAATGAAGATCAAAGGGAAAACCAAGGATGGAGCGCGCCTTCTCAGCTTCATAGATTGAAGCCAGGCACGACCCGATTCCCAGTTCCCAGGCCGCGAGCTGCATGTAGGCAGCCGCCTGCCCTGTGTCAAACATCGTTTGGAACTTGGCGGTCGGTTCAGGCGTGAGGATGGCAACGCCCAAGACTGCGCCGGCAAGGTGACCTGCCGATTCGCCGCAGGCCGCGAGCTCCTTCAGAATGGACTTGTCCTGCACGGCGACGAAGTGCCACACCTGCTCGTTCTTCGATGACTGTGCGCGACGACCGGCGTTGAGAATGGTCGTGACCTCGCCAGGCGTCAGCGGTTGTTCGCGAAATTGGCGGACCGCGCGCTTGGTGCGTATCGCATCCGAGACGTTCATTGCATGTTCCCTGAGGGATTGATCATTGTGCGAGTCCTAACGTGTTGAGCAGAATGCGCTCAGGAATATCACAATCTTGACCGAGTATAATTCACTTGATGGAACACGCTCCCACCGCGCGGCAGTACCTGTCCTCTTCGCTCTTCCTTATGGCGGTGGGATGGGGCGGATTGATACTGCTGATCTTTGTCTTTCAGATGCCGCCGCTGGTGTGGGCGAGGTGGGGTTTTTTTGCCTTGTGGTTCACCGCCCTCAGCGGAACAGCTCTGTCAATCGTCTACTTCCTGAACCTGCGTTTCCCCTCGAATCCTCCCGCCGAGCCCCGGAGCATTGTCCGTCAATCGCTCTGGGTGGGTGTGTACGGCTGTATTGTGGCGTGGCTCCAGCTTGGCCACGTGATGGCGTTCTGGATCTGGATAGGACTTGCCGGCGGGCTGATCGCCGTAGAGTACCTGATCAGGCTGCGGGAGCGTGCTGGCTGGCGGTCTCCCGCCCAGGGAGAGGGACCCGCGGACGCCACCAGCAATGACGAGGTTGGGAGCACAGCCTCCTGGCTCGGCGGCGATGAGTCATCTCAGTAGCCTGCCCTCAGTGGAGAAGATCCTGCAGACCGAGGGGGCCGGGGTCCTTGCCGAAAGGTTCGGCAGACCCCTGACAGTGCGCGCCGTACGCGAGACTCTGCTTGCTGTGCGCGATCGGCTGAAGGCGGAGGGCGAGGGGAGCGCGCCGCCAATGGAAGCAATCCTAAGCGATGCAGCAAGTCACCTGCAAGAATGGACTGAGGCGAGCTTGCGCCCGGTCATCAACTCGACCGGTGTGATCCTGCACACGAATCTCGGGCGGGCCCCGCTTTCGCGCGCGGCCATGAATGCGATGACCGAGGTCGCGCAGGGATACTCCAATCTCGAGTTTGACCTGGCTACGGGCAAACGCGGAGGGCGTTCATCGGATGCGGAGGCCGTGCTCAGGAGACTGACCGGCACGGAAGCCGCGCTGGTGGTCAACAATAATGCCGCGGCTGTGCTGTTAATCCTCTCCGGATTGGCGTCGAAGAAGCGCGTTGCCATTGCCCGTTCGCAGTTGGTTGAGATCGGTGGCGGTTTCCGCATGCCAGACGTGATGCGGCAGTCGGGCGCCAGGCTGGTCGAAGTAGGCACAACGAACAAGGTGCGACTATCGGATTACGAGGAAGTGTTCGATGAGACGGCAATGGTCTTGCGTGCACATCGCTCCAATTTCAAGATGGTCGGTTTCACGGAGGAACCTGAACTCAAGTCGATTGCAGATGCGGCGCACCGCGCCGGTCAGATTGTCGTTGATGACCTGGGCTCAGGCGCGTTGTTGGATACTTCGAAATACGGACTTGGGCACGAACCCATGGTGCAAGAGTCATTGGCTGCCGGTGCTGACCTGGTTTGTTTCTCCGGAGACAAGCTCCTGGGCGGGCCACAGGCCGGCCTTATCGTTGGGCAGGCTGGGATGATTGGAAAGATCGGCAAGCACCCCCTTGCGCGCGCTGTTCGCACTGACAAGACCACGCTGGCGGGTCTCACTGCGACGCTCATGCACTACCTCAAAAACGAGGCGGAGGTGGAGATTCCGGTGTGGAGGATGGTTGCAATGCCAGAGGAAGATGCCAGGCTGAGGGCACGCCAATGGGCAGACGCACTGGGGATGGGCGAAGTGCGGCCGAGCGAATCGACTTTGGGTGGAGGAAGCCTTCCCGATGAATCCCTGCCCACGCACGTCCTGTCTCTCACCACGGCGCATCCAGACGACCTGCTCAGGAATCTGCGCAACCAGGATCCACCCATAATCGCGCGCGCTGAGAAAGGGAGCGTACTTCTCGATCCACGCACCGTTCAGATCGAGGATGAGCCCTTGCTTCTCAGAGGTGTGCGCACTGCCCTTGCGGAGATGCGATGAGAGCTGATCTTGACCAACTGATTGAAAACGCGGGCCTGGACGCGATCATGGTTCTGGGTAATGCCGCCCACAATCCGCCGATGTATTACCTGACGGGTGGCGGGCACGTCAGCAACGCGGTGCTCATCAAGAGAAGAGAGCAGGCGGCCGTGCTCTACTGCAATGCCATGGAACGCGACGAGGCGGCAAAGAGCGGGCTGCAGGTCATACCTCTCAGCAACGGCGGTGTGGACTCGCTCTTGAAGGATCCACGGGAGATTCTGCAAGCCCAGGGTATTGAGAAGGGCCGCCTTGGACTCTATGGCACGCTGGACGTTGGAGATCTCATCTCGATCATGATGAGGATCCGGGCGGCCTTCCCGGACCTTGAGATCGTCAGTGAGCCGAAGGAAGAATCGATCTTCCTGCGGGCAATGGAGACCAAGGATGAGAGCGAGGTGGAACACATCCGTCGCATGGGCCGGATCACCGCCGAGGTCGTTGCAAAAGTGGCAAGGCTCCTGACTACGAGCGTGGTCCGCGATGACGAAGTTCTGCTGAAGGACGATGGAGCGCCGCTCACCGTGGCGGATGTGAAGAGCGCGATCTCATTGTGGCTGGCGGAGCGTGGGGCCGAGCAGGTGGAGGGGTGCATCTTTGCCATTGGAAAGGACGCTGGCATACCGCACTCCGTGGGAACTCCGGACGATCCTATCCGTCTTGGACGCACGATCGTTTTCGATATCTTTCCTGCGGAGGCGGGCGGCGGCTACTTCTATGATTTCACGCGCACCTGGACGCTCGGTTATGCAAGCCCTGAAGCGCAGAGGCTTTTTGATGAGGTCCGAGCTGTGTACGATTTGGCCATCGAAAACATCGATCTCAACGTTGGTTTCAAGGAATACCAGAAGCTCGTCTGCGAGGAGTTCCATAAGAACGGGCACAATACGCCAATTCACACCCAGGGCGTGCTGGAACAGGGCTATGTACACTCGCTTGGCCACGGCGTGGGACTGAACGTTCAAGAACGGCCGTGGAGCCGGCATACGATGGGCGACGACAACATCCTGCGGCCCGGCGTTGTGATCACTGTCGAGCCGGGACTCTACTATGCCGAGAAGGGTATGGGCGCCCGGATCGAGGATACGTACTGGGTGCGGCCTGATGGGACCCTCGAGCGCCTTGCCGACTATCCCTACGATTTCGTCCTGCCAATGGAGAAATGGCACAAGAAGTGATGCGTCGGGCTGGCATTCACCACGCGGGCAGTGCAGCATGCCTGAAATGATGCGGGCGAGGATCCTTGCTCTCGAGACGTCGTGCGATGAGACGGCCTGTGCCGTCGTGGACAATGGCCGCGCCCTGCTCGCGTCCACAGTGGCCTCGCAAATGGATATCCACGCGCTGTACGGCGGCGTGTTTCCGGAGGTTGCCTCGCGCCAGCATGTCCTGGCTATCGTGCCTGTCATTGAGGAAACGCTTGAGAAGGCACACGTCACGCTGCAGGAGGTGGATGCGATCGCCGTTACCCGAGGGCCCGGGCTTGCCGGGTCACTCGTGGTTGGGCTGAATGCCGCCAAAGGGCTGGCGTTGGGTCGCGGGCTGCCGCTGGTCGCCGTGAATCATCTTGAAGGGCACTTGTACTCAGCCTGGGTACACAACGCAGGGGAGCCAGCGCCCAAGGAGCCGGAGTTTCCGCTGCTTGCGCTGCTGGTCTCAGGCGGGCACACCGAACTCGACCTGATGACCGAGCACCTGAAGTACCAACGACTGGGTTCGACCCTGGACGACGCCGCTGGGGAGGCCTTTGACAAGGTGGCACGGCTTCTAGGGCTTGGCTATCCCGGCGGTCCGGCAATCCAGCAGGCCGCCGAGCAGGGCGATCCGAGTCGCTTTACCTTTCCGCGTGCCTGGTTGGATGGCACGAGGAATTTTTCGTTCAGTGGACTGAAGACGGCCGTGCTGCGGGAGGTCAAGAACTGCGCCGGGAGGGGTGGTCCGCTGCCTGTTGGAGACCTAGCAGCTTCGTTCCAGGCAGCGGTAGTGGATGTGCTGTTCCGCAAAACGATGGCTGCCGCGCGGGAGTTGGGCGCCAAGGCTATCCTAGTGGCAGGCGGCGTATCGGCGAACCGCCGCCTGCGCGAGACCTTTCTTGGACAGTCCGAGTTCCCTATACATGTCCCTCCACTTTGGCTGTGCACGGACAATGCAGCGATGATAGGAGCCGCAGGCTACTATCGCCTGGCCCTCGGACACAAATCCGATCTGGGGATTGACGTTGAGCCAACCTGGCCGTTGTCCTGATACACCAGAGATACGCGTTGAGGTGTTTCCCACAGGATGCACCAACAAAGAAGAAGCAAACCGCGCTCGGGCCAGAAGGCCCGAGCGCGGTTTCTTAGAGGAGAATGCACCTTTCATTATAGGCATTTTGGTGAAGGCAATCTGAGCCCCAACTTAGCAAGTAATGAGAGTCCGGGGTCAAAATCGGGCTTTGTGGACCTGACGAGATCAGGATGCCTCGCTGTGCGGGCCTTGGGAAGTCAATTCAACGCGGTGAGCAAGTCCTGGAGAGAAAGCGGTCCGGGCCGTAAGATGACCAACTCCTCTCCAGTGCAGTCGACTACCGTGGACGGAATACCGCCCGGGGATGTGCCGCCATCAAGGATGATTTCCACTCGGCCGTCGAGCTGCTCAAGGACCTCCACGGCGGTGACCGGGCTGCTGTTTCCGGACAAGTTTGCGGAGGTCACGGCCAACGGTCCCGCCAGACCGAGAAGAGCACGGGCGAGGGGGTGATCAGGAACGCGGATGCCGACCGTGGTGCCGGCAACAGCATCGGGAACACGATCGCTCTTGGGGACGACGATCGTCAGTGGGCCAGGCCAGAACCGCTGGGCAAGACGCATAGCGGTGCTGCCGATGCCAGCGGCCACCAGATCCATGTACTCAGCAGAGCTTAGCAAGATGGGAATGGCCTTGTCTGGCGGGCGATCTTTTGCCAGATAGATCTTTTCGACAGCGTCCTCGTTGAACACCACGGCGCCCAATCCGTAGACTGTGTCAGTTGGAAATGCCACGAGCCTGCCTTGATGGAGAAGTTCAGCAGCCTGCTGCACGTTCTCGGCGGAAGAGGCCGACATGAGGAGCGTTCTCATGTCATGCCGTTGAGCTGGATCTCAAGCAAGCGTTCACGTCCCGCCAGGTCCCTGTGCAGGTGAATCGCCGCCGCGTGAAATGCGTCATAGGCGAGTGAGAGTACGGGGGGGCCGCTTTTCGCTTCGATCTCGAGCAGCATGAGACCGCCAGGCGCCATCCACTCCGGAGCGACCGCAAAAAACCGGCGAAATGGGTCCAAGCCATCGGCACCTCCGTCGAGGGCGAGACTGGGTTCCCGGCCAAAGACGGGAAGGGACCGCAGCTCCGCTGTGGGAATGTATGGAAGGTTTGCGCATACCAAGTCAAGGTGCTGCTCGGTGGAAAGCCCCGCGGTATGGGGAGGCAGAATATCGCATTCGATGAATTCAATTCGATCGGCCACGCCGAACTTGTGAGCGTTGGCGCGGGCAACTTCGAGGGCTGGACGCGAAATGTCGGTGGCCAGCACGCGTGCGTCGGGGATGTGCACGGCAATGCAGATGGCGATGCAGCCTGAGCCGGTGCCAACATCAGCGATTGTGCGCCGGTCCGCGGCGCCCTCCATCCAGGCGATGGCGTTCTGAACCAGCAGCTCGGTTTCCGGACGCGGTATCAGGACATCCGGCGTGAGATCAAAATCCAGACCGAAGAACTCGTGGTGACCCAAAGCGTAGGGTAGAGGCTCACCATGTTCCAGACGTTGCACAAGCCCCTCGAGGCGGCTGGACTGGTCGGGATCTGCAGGCATATCCGTGTGAGCCAGCAACCATGTGCGGGTTCGCCCGAGCACGTGCGCGAGCAGCACTTGCGCATCAAGCTGCGGGCTATCGCTGAAAGTTGCAAGGCGCAAGGCCGTAGAGTCAAGCAGCGCACGCAGTTGGAGAGGCATATCTCAGAAACGCTGCTCGACGTTCCCGGCGGACATGAGTCGGTCGGCTTCATCGCGTGCCGAAAGCTCCTCAACGAAGCCGTCAATCCCGCCGTCCATGACCACAGGGAGATTGTAGATTGACTGCCCGGTGCGATGATCTGTGACCCGATTCTGCGGGAAGTTGTAGGTTCGGATCTTCTCGGAGCGCTCTCCTGTACCGATCTGGGAGCGCCGTGTGTCATCCTGAGCGGTGCGGCGCTTTTCTGCCTCGATCTCGTACAGCCGCGCGCGCAAGATGGCCATGGCGCGCAGGCGGTTCTGCAGCTGCGAACGCTCATCCTGGCAGGCGACAACCATTCCAGTCGGCAGGTGCGTGATGCGCACTGCCGTGGAGTTCTTCTGAACGTTCTGGCCGCCAGCGCCGGATGACCGGTAGACGTCCACGCGAATATCCGATTCCGGAATTTCGATGTCGACCTCTTCCACTTCGGCAAGCACGGCCACGGTAGCGGTCGATGTGTGAATCCGCCCGGACGCTTCCGTAACTGGCACGCGCTGGACGCGGTGCACTCCTGACTCGTACTTCAATCTGGAGAATGCACCGCGGCCCTTGATCTCAAAGATGACTTCCTTGTATCCACCAATTCCGATGGCGCTTTCCGAGAGGATCTCGGATTTCCAGCCCTGGCGCTCCCCAAAGCGCGTATACATGCGGAACAGGTCCGCGGCGAAGAGGGCAGCTTCGTCGCCACCCGTTCCGGCCCGGATTTCAACGATCACGTTCTTCTCATCGCGAGGGTCCCTGGGGACTAGAAGCCGCTTGATTTCCTTCTCCAGAGTCTCGATCTGCGGCGTCAATGCTGCCACATCGGCCTCGGCCAGGCCCCGAAGCTCCGCATCCGCGTCGCGGTCGGAGGCCAGTATCGCCCTGGCCTCTTCAAGGCTCTTGAGCGCAAGGCTGTATTCCCGGGATTTGGCGACGATAGCCTCCAGTTCGGTGCGTTCCTTGTTGATTTGACCGGCGCGTTGATAGTCCCCACCAATTTTCAGTAGCTGTTCCCCCAGCTCCTCATAGTGTTTTGAAATCGCGATGAGTTTGTCCAGCATTACGACCTTCTTCGACAATACAAAGGACACGAAAGACACACGGATAACCGCGGGTGTCTCTGTGTCCTCTATGTGTAGGGTTTTGACGTTACTCGGAATTATACACGCGATATTGACTGGAGCATGGAGCCAGGCGAGGCGCTACACATTGATGAAAAGTGACAGCACGAAGGAAAGGATGATCACAATGGTAAGCGCAAGGAAGATAAGCTGCGCGGTCGACGCGCGTCGCGTGCTTCTTTTGACGGGCATTTTTCGGGGCATTGCTGGAGAACCTTTCTACTCGAATAGGGAAACGGCCTGCCGGAAGAGACGCAGTTCAGGGCATGTTCGCCTTTACCGAGAGGGCGGCATTCTCTGGGACGACGGCTTTCAGCTCCTCAAGGGTAGCGGCGCGTATTCCCTCCATGGATCCGAAGTGCCTGAGCAGCGCCTTGCGGCGGGCGGGGCCGATCCCGGGAATCGCATCAAGCTGGGATGCCAGCCCGAGGGCAGTGCGCTTTTGCCGATGCGACGTGATGCCGTAGCGGTGCGCCTCATCACGGATGCGCTGCATCAGGTACAGTGCCGGGGAATGCCGTGGCAGCATGAGCGGATCAGCCCTGCTCGGAAAGAAGATCTCTTCGCGCTGCTTCGCCAATCCCACAACGGGTACTTTTCCAGACAGGCTGAACCTCTCCAGGACCTGCATGACACGACCCAACTGTCCCTTGCCACCATCAATGATAACGAGGTTCGGCAGGAACGAGAACGAGGGATCGGGCTTGTAGCCGGGCTGGAGCTGTCCCTGTTGAGCCGCCTCCCAGCGGCGGAAGCGGCGGGTCAACATTTCCTCCATCGAGGCGAAGTCATCGGGCGCGCCCACCACGCTCTCGATATTGAAGCGTCGGTAGAGACGCTTACTGGCAACACCCTGCTCGAAGACGACCATCGCGCCAACGATCGCGGTTCCCTGCGTGTTGGAGACATCGTAGCACTCAATGCGATTCGGCGGCTCGGCAAGGCCAAGGGCAGACTGAAGCTCCGATAGAGCCTGCTCCTGCTTATGGGCATCAGCCTGCCACTGGGCCCGAAGTGCCGCCAGTGTTTCCGATGCGTTCTCAGCCGCCATCTGGACCAACTGCTGCGGCTGACCCTCTCTTGGAACCACAAACTCAACCGCCTCGGTGCCCCGGCGAGCATGTAGCCATTGACTGATAATGCGAGCTTCTTCGATCTCTTCAGGCAGCATGATCTGCCGGGGAATGGTGGCCGCTTCGGTATAGAACTGCTTGACGAACTGGGTCATCACTTCGGCATTATCGGCGTCCTCCGTCCCTTCAAGAACAAAGTATTCACGCCCGATCAGCTTGCCGCCTCGAATGAAGAAAACCTGGACGCACGCCTCGCCGTCGGAGCGGGCCATGGCCAGCACATCCGAGTCGACGTAATCCGATGAAAAGACGATCTTCTGACGCTCGATGATGGATTGCATTGCCTTGAGCTGGTCGCGCAGCACCCCTGCTTTCTCAAATCGCATCTCATCGGAGGCCTGCTTCATGGCGGCCTGAAGCCGCGCCACGATATGCTCGCTGTGACCACCGAGGAAATCCATCAGATCCGAGATCATCTGACGATATCCCGTCTGATCGATTGCGCCAATACAAGGAGCGGCGCAGAGCTTGATGTCATGGTACAGACATGCGCGCTGGTCCTGCCCGGTGATCACGCGGTCGCACGTCAGGTATGGGAAGATGCGTCGCAGGGCATCCAGGGTCTGATACACCGCCCATGCGGATGTATACGGTCCAAAGTAGCGGGAACCGTTGTCCACCATCTGCCGGGTGACAGTGACCTTGGGAAACGCCTCAGACAAATGCACTTTGATGTACGGGTAGCGTTTATCGTCCTTCAGGCGAACGTTATACTTGGGCCGGTGCTTCTTGATGAGGTTCATCTCGAGGATCAGGGCCTCGAGCTCCGAGCCCACTAGAATCCACTCAATGTCGGCGACTTCCCTGACCAGCCGGCGGGTTTTGGCGTCCTGGCCGGAATCCGAATGGAAATAGGAGCGCACGCGGTTCCTCAGATTGACCGCTTTGCCGACGTAGATGATCCCCGCGCCGGGGTTCTTCATGAAATAGCAGCCCGGCTTGGCAGGAATGGTGGCGAGAATCCCCTGAATCTTTCCGCTAAGTTCCATGGCAAGTTACCAAATGCCCGGCAATCCCAGTCAGTCATCTGGAGATGGCCTCTGCGCAGCAAGAGGCCTGGCCCGGGCTATTGATCGCCCGGAATTTTACCCGCATCTGCGGACCAGAAACGGTGTTGAGAATGCAGGGAAATGGTTCCGAAGCACCACGATCTCGTATTGCCGAGGAGGCGCAAATGTCAAGTGAACAAACGGCAAGTGTCCAAACCGGGTCATTTTTCCGGACGTGGCTTCAGGCGCTCACCAAGCCGCATGAATCAACCTACGCGGCCATTGCGGGATCTCCCAAGGCAAAGGCGACGACGGCGTGTTTGTGGGTGTTCCTGTGTTCCTTCGCTCCCGCGCTGGTGAGCGTGCTTGTCAGGGGGAGTCAGCTCACGACACAGCTTGCACAGGCAGGGGTGGATACCGAGCAGTTCGGCGGCGGTCTCGGCGCAGCCCTTATCAACTTTCTGTGTATCACCCCCTTCGCCGCGGTCGTAGGTGTCGCCGGCTTCCTGATCAGCACAGCACTCATGCAGTGGATCGCAAGGATGTTCGGCGGGCAGGGAAGCTTCGACCAGCTGGCCTATGCCCTTGGGGCGATCACGGCGCCAGGACTGCTGGTCTCAGCCTTGTTGACGTTACCATCGGCAATCCCCTCTGTCGGACTGTGCTTTGGCGGGCTGGGAGCTCTATTTAGCATCTTCGTCCTTGTGCTAGAGGTCATGGCGATCAAGGGCGTGCACCGTTTCGGATGGGGTCCCGCCATCGGATCGCTTTTCATCCCTGGCCTGGCGATAGCCATCCTCTGCTGCTGCGCCGTGGCGATCCTGGTGTCGCTCACTGGCCTGGCAGTCGGGGATGTCTGGAGCACAATCAATCAAAGCCTGATGCAATAGGTGAAACCGCACGTGTACCTCTTGCTCAGCCGACGAAAAATGAGAACTCCCGCATTGGCGGGAGTTCTGCTTTGGCAAGGTGACGACGATGTCGGACACGTAGAGGACATGTTGATAGATAATCTGGGAGCCCTCTTCGCCGGAAATTGCTCCAATGCCTTCGTTCCGGGACGGGTCTGGAATCGTTGCAGCATCTTTGGGCGGCCGCCCATTGACTACTATTCAGAACTCTGACAGCCACGCCGCGCTCGAGCGACGTGTGACGATCGAGATACACATCTTCAACACCCGCTCGCGCCAGCAAGCTCCACATTGACCCTACGGAGCCTGCGGCCAACCCAGCCAGGCATGCCGGGCGTAATACATCACAGGTTCACTCGGATTTCGTGGTCGCGTCATTGCGGTTTGGCAAGATGAGGCGAAACGCGCCGTAACACATTCGGTCTCAGCAAAGAGGGAAGAATGACAGCGCAACGTCAGGACGCCTGGGCACGCCGGCAAATCATGTAGAATAGTGCACCATGGCTGCCGATGCAGAGTCTCTGGAATTCCAGATCGGTAATCTGTTGAGAGCACGGGGAATGAAGCTTGCCGCCGCTGAGTCATGTACAGGGGGCCTGGTAGCGGATCGGCTCACCGATGTGCCTGGGTCCTCAGACTATTTTCTGGGCGGCATCGTTGCATACGCCTATGAGGCCAAGGTGGCGGTTCTCGGGGTTTCGTGGGACACGCTGCGAGCACACGGCGCCGTCAGCCGCGAAACAGTGCTTGAGATGGCCCGTGGTGCGCGCACGGCGCTTGGAGCTGACGTGGCAATATCCGTCAGCGGGATTGCTGGGCCCGGCGGCGGCCTGCCAAACAAACCGGTCGGAACGACGTGGTTGGGCCTGAGCACACCAACGGAAGAACGCGCCTATCTGTTAAGGTTTGAGGGTGACCGGCGCGAAAACAAGATTGAGGCTGCGGAGGCCGCACTTCGCGTCCTGCTCGACTATTTGCTGGGTCGGCCCGCTTGAAAACGGTTGTCTTGATCTCCGCCGATGGCGAGTGGCGGGTGGTCAAATCACTGCTTCAGCATGCCCAACCCAAGGACAGCCCGTTTGGCGAATATGTCGAGATAACATTTCAGGGCCGGCAGATGACCATCTTCCACGGGGGTTGGGGAAAAGTGTCGGCCTCGGCCACCACACAGTACGTCATCGACCACATGCATCCCGACCTTCTAGTCAACCTCGGGACTTGCGGCGGTTTCAAAGGCCGTGTTGAACGAGGCACCATCATTCTTGTCGAGCGTACCATTATCTACGATATTGTCGAGCAAATGACGGACGCCGCGGAAGCCATCGAACACTACTCCACAATCCTGGATCTGGCTTGGCTTCCAAGCAACCTGCCGACGCCCGCCACGCGCGGTCTCCTCGTGTCCGGAGACCGCGATATCGTCATTCAGGACATTCCTGAGCTGATCAGGCGATACGGTGCAGTTGCCGCGGACTGGGAGTCGGGAGCCATCGCGTGGGTGGCTAAGCGCAACAGTCAACGCCTCCTGATATTGCGGGGGATAAGCGACCTGGTCGGAAACGAGGGGGGAGAGGCCTATGGGGACTACGCGCTCTTTCTTTCCCGGACAAGGGAGATCATGGGGCAACTTCTCGATGCGCTACCAAAGTGGCTGATCGCCATCGAGAGTCGCGTATCTGCAACCTAGAAACACAGCCTGCATGTAAGCTCGTTCTCTGATGGATCGCGAGTCGTCGGATTGCCTACTTCGTCGGATCCAATACGCGGCCGATGAACAGGATCTGCCGCGTGCCCAGATCCCTGATGATGAAGATGAACGGGCGATCCACGATCAGGCTGAAATCGGGCAGCAGGATGCTGGTGGGTGCCATGATGATGGACGTGGCGGCAGCGGCTTCCGTCCCCTTCTCATCGACAGCTACGAAGGCCTGATGCAAGGCCTTGCTGATGTACAGATCACGCCCGCCGGTCATCCCTGAGAAGTCAGCCCGGTTCGGATCGAAGGCATTCGGCATTCCCAAGGCAGAAAGCTGCTCGCCCATGTCGAAGGCGGCGCCAAAGCTGAATTTCGGCAATCCGAGTTGCAAGGATGAAGGCTGCAGCCCGCCGACAATTTCCGTAAACGTGTCGGGGCCAAATCCCCTCTCGAAGACCTCGAAACTACCCTCATCCGGCACGAGAATATCCATCACCGCGCTGCCACCCTGGTAGGGAAGTTCAACTGCCTGGTATCCGTCCTGCGCTGTGTAGGCCGCACCTGACAGCAGGGCGTGCATCATTTGGACGCGAATCTCTTGACCGTCCAGCAAGTGGAAGGCCTCGTCTCCAGTGTCGTTGGCGTCGAATTGACGCTGCCAGTCTCCTTTGAAGTAGATGGCGTTGACCAGTACCATGCGCGTCGTCGAATCGACGGCGCCATCCGGTATCAGGTCGTCAATGCGTCTCTCCGTCTGGTCGCTCACCCACGCGTTGATCTCGCGACGGGCGGTTTCGTACGCATTGAGGAAGTCCGCAAGATGTATGCCGGCACCGTAGTTGCGCGCAATCACGTCCAGGAACTCGTCCAGAAGCACAAGTGTCTGGTCAATCCACACCGCGTTTGCGATTCGGAGCTGGAGCGGGTGTTCATCCGGTGAGGCCGGACTGCCCGGGAGCGTCAGAGAAAGGTCCAGTTGATTGAAGGCAGGGTGAAGCTGATCCTGCGGAAGATCAAAATGGAGCGCGGACGCCATCTGGGATTCAGTCTCGCCGTGTGCCCCGGCGTAGGTCATGGCAAGCGCGGCCGAGACGCTGTAAGGGGAAAAGACCAGGTTCCCCGCTTTTCTTCCAAGCGACCTGTAGAGGTCGAACGCAAACGCGTTGTTGGCGTCTGTGAGGGAGAGCATGGTTTCCCCTGGGAGCCCCGGGTCCGCTGCCCTCGCCACGCTTGACCGGGCGATCTGATCAGAGACGACCGGGCGACAGGCCGATATGGCCAAAGACGTGACTGCAATCATAAGGAGGACCCGAATCGATGTTTTCATCGCACCTCCACTTACCTGCACGGTAGACGACGCCCGGTGCTGTATTGTTTCAGGAGAAGACCCAGCTCATTTGCGCAGCCTGGCCCGTTCGCTCTCGGCGACGGCATCGTCAAGCTTCTTGAAAAGGGGTGCCGGTTCATTCAGCATCCTCCCGGGCTCCAGCTGGCTGGGTCTCCACGCGTCGCCCGCCTCGACAGCTGGAGGCCGATAGCGTAAGACTCGGTGTTCGCCAAGCGAGTCGCTGACTGCATCGATGTACGAATCGCCGAATAGTCTTCCTTCGTAGCCGAGGAACTCATGCAGGCGTTGGCAGGTGAAGGGAAGAAATGGGGAAAACAGGACTTTCAGCGAATCAATGGCTCTCAGGGCAGTGAATACCGATAGGGCAGCTTCGCCACGGTTGTGCTTGAGCGTGGTCCAAGGCGCGGTCTGATCGAGGTACTGATTCACGATCGAGGCCAGGCGCATGGTCTCTTGCAGGGCCGAGCGCAGGCGCACTGTCTCCAGTTCGCGTCCGATGGTTGCAAAGCCTGCTTCAATGCAGGCCAGCAGATCCGTGTCGGCAGGTCGCAGGGCTGAGATCGCGATTGCGGGCACACGGCCTTCCCAGTTGCGGTAGCAGAACGACAGCACGCGATTTGCAAGGTTGCCCCATGTCGCGACCAGTTCGTTGTTGTTTCGAGCCACGAACTCCGTCCAATCCCAGTCGCTGTCCTTGTTTTCGGGCATGTTGACCGTTAGATAGTAGCGGAGGGCGTCCGGATCATAGCGACTCAGGAAATCAGCGCCCCAGACAGCCCAGTTGCGCGAACCACTGATCTTCTGGCCCTCGAGGTTCATGAACTGATTTGCCGGTACATCGTACGGCAGGGTCAGCTTGAAGTTTTCGCTCGAGAATACCTCGGCAAACTGGCTTCCCACGCCCATGAGTTCGGCCGGCCAGAGAGATGTATGGAAGAAGATATTGTCCTTGCCAATGAAGTAGAACTGGCGGGCGGCGGGGTTGGCCCACCATTGTTTCCAAGCCTGGTTATCCCCTGCAAGACGTGCCCACTCGATAGCCGCCGAGAGATAGCCGATCACCGCCTCGAACCAGACATACAACCGTTTGCTTTCCCATCCCGCTTCCTCCGTGGGGACAGGGATGCCCCAATCGAGGTCCCGCGTGATGGGACGCGGCTTCAGTCCTTCTGACTCGATCTTTCCCAGTGACTCCCCGAGCACGGTGTCGCGCATGTGGTCCGCCCGTTCCCGCAGGAATGCCCTCACCTCGGGTTCGAGTTTCGATAGATCGAGGTAGTAATGCTCGGTGTCGCGGAGCTCCAGCCCGCCGTCGCCCGTGGTCGAGCGCGGATCGATGAGCTTTTCGGGCTCCAGCACGTTGCCGCAGTTGTCGCACTGATCTGAGCGGGCACCCGCAAAGCCGCAGATGTAGCAGGTGCCCTCCACATAGCGATCCGGCAGGAATTTCCCGCCACTGGGCGAGTACCACTGCATGCTGGTCCGCTTAAAAAGGTATCCGTTCCCTTGAAGCGCAAGAAAGATGCTCTGAGCAACCTTGAAATGGTTCTGCGTATGGGTGCTGGTGAATAGATCGTAGCCAATGCCTGCCTTCACAAACAGCTCGAGGAAGCCATCGTGGTTTTTCTTGTAGATCTCCTCAACTGGCCGCCCCTGGCGGTCGGCGGCTAGAGCAACAGGCGTGCCGTGTGCATCAGTTCCGCTGACCATCAGGACGGAATTGCCCTTTAGGCGATGGTAGCGTGCCACGATATCTCCCGGCAGATGCGAACCCGTGAGGTTACCGACGTGGATCTCAGCATTCGAATAGGGCCAGGCGATGGCGATCAGGATGTTCTCAGGCATAGTCTCTCCTTCAGTAGGAGGCGCATGGCGCTTCCGGTGTCGTTCAATGCAGGTGAACCGGCAGTTTGGTCAGGCCGGCTGAGCCTACAAACAAAAAGGCCGTCCGAGTAACCGGACAGCCTGAGGGATTCGAGTCGGCCCGAACTAGCACGTACCCCAGGCTGATGCGCGCATCGACATAGGCATGGACATTGCCATGGAAGACCGCGCGGTCAGTCTGGGTAACAACATGTGCCCATTCTACCATGGATTCGCGCGCACGATTCGCAAGGCGGAGACACCCGCTAGGAAGTCGGGATCGACGTGCCCGTGGGCGGCTCGAGGGCATGCATTACCGCAAATCCAGCGAGCACCAGCACGGTCGTGAGGAGGCTCGTGAGGTCGCTGCGCGTGTTCGCCTGGATCACCAGCGCAACAAACGAGACGAGAACGAGGACGGCCAGGAATGCGAACGAGGCGATATAGGAGTGGGTCCGATCGATCAATCTGAGCACAATCCAAACCACCGGAATGATGTACAAGATTTGGTCGTAAGACCACAAGTAGATCGTTGACATGAAGGCCGTGGGGATGATCAGGTTGAATGCTTCCCAGGGCACAAGATCTTTCCGGTGTCGCCACAGGTACGTGCTTCCCGCGGCAAGGATGATGATTGCGGCGCTTCCGCCGCACAGCCACATGCATGAGACATTGCCGCCACACGCGAGATATGCAAGACCCAGGAGGTTGGACTGAACGCCCAGAGTTCTGCCCATCACGACCTGGCTGGAGGCGGTGAATTTGGGGAGCCAGAGTGGATCCTCCAGCATGCCGATCAGGAGCATGCCCACAGCACCGACCCCAAGGCCAACAATCGCCTTCCGGTCCTTCCGTGACAGGAGCCAGACGACGACCAGCACCAGTATTGGAAGCCCCTGCGGGGGTTTCAGAAGCGTGAGCGAGAGCAGAATGCCCGCAGCAAGAGAGCGCTTGTCGTCCAACGCGGCGATCGCGGCCGTTACGGCCACAAGGGTAAAGGCGCCCAGCGCCCCGATTTGCAGACTCAGGTAGACCGGCCCAAAGAAGAGCAGGATCAGCACCAAAGGGATGAACATGCGCTGGTAACGCGGTTCCCGTTGGCGCCCAAGGAGCATCCAGATCGTGACGGCAATCATGATCTGAGAGATGAGCTGCCATATAAGATATGCGCTGTCGAGCGAAAGCAAGCCAAGCGGCGCCAGCAGGAATGCCAATGGCAGGGGGTAGGGAAAGATCCTGTTGGGGTGCCAGGTCACGTTGTTTGCATCGTGCTCTGCCAGCCATTGCGCGGAATTGTAGGGATCTCCGCCCGACAAGACCATGCGCCCCGCCATCCAGAAGAAGACGAAATTCGAATTCTGATAGTCAATGCGGCCCAGATTGTAGGCCGCGCGTTGATAGAACACGCCAGCCAGGACAAGAACGGTGACGATGGTGATCGTCAGGCGAATTGCCGAGTGGTGCTCTCGGAGCATGGCTTGTGAATGCCTAACTTCCTGCACGGAATCTTCGACCACCAATCCCATGGGTGGCCCATCGGTTACTGCTTGAGGAAATCCTCCAGAGGGGCAAAAGGCGATGCACCCACTTCCGGCTGGTGCCCGCAATCCCGTTGGTTAAGGTTCTGGCCGCAGATGGGGCAAAGACCCTTGCAGTCTGCTCGACACAGCGGATTGATCGGCACCTCCAGCAATGCATACTCGCGCATAAGGGGCTGCAGATCAATCTGCGCGTCTTCGGGAACCAGGAGCTCTGACTCACTGACGGATTTCTCGCTTGAAGCGTAGAGTTCGGTCAGGGTCCAGGCAAGACTTTGATCGAATGCCTTCAGGCAGCGCACGCAAGTAAGTTCGGTCTCTGCCGTGAACTCGCCTGTGAAAAGCAATCCCTGTGCGGTGCGCCCGACTCTGAGTGTTCCAGCGAGCTGCCCAAGCTCAAGGTCATCTGCCATCCTTGCCTTGGGCAGATCGAAGACGAACTCGTGGCTGTAGCCGACCTCCTCGTGCAGGATGAAGCCGACGTTGAGACGCAATGGATAGCGTGGATTACTCATGGACTCAGGACCATATCTGAGGTCGCGTTCAGGAGGATCGGGACGATCCCAATACCGCGGCACGGGGTATGCCCAGGGGCGGCAAATTACACCTTGCGGTCTACTATGAATTTGGCCAGATTTTCGAGGGCCTCGCGCTCCGCGCCTGGCTCCAAGTCGTTGAGCACGACAAGCGCCCTTTCAACATGGCGGGTGGCCTCTTGCATTGCGTGCTGCACCGAATCCGTCCTGCGGATCGACTCCACCAGACGGACCATTCTCTCCTGATTTGCCCAGCCGCCTTCTGCCAGGGATCTAACATCGGGATCATCGGGTGCCAGCTCTGCGTAGTAGATCGCTGGCAAGGTGACCACGCCGTTCAGCAGATCCGATCCGATTGGCTTACCCATGGCGGTTTGCTCGCCGTTGAAGTCCAGGACGTCGTCCACTATTTGGAACGCCATGCCGGTTTCGTATCCAAAGCGCCGCATCGATTCCACAACGTCTTCGCTGGCCGGGCTTATCATCGCGGCCGCGCGGCTGGTCATTTCGAAGAGCGATGCAGTCTTGGCGTAGATGCGCGTGAAGTAACTTTCCCGGCTGATGACCCCGCGCGCAGAGAACATTTGATTGAGCTCACCGTTCACGATCACGACGAGCGTCTCGGCGAAATACTCCATCAGGGGCAGATGACCGGTTTCGGCAGCCAGCCTGGCCGCTCGTGCGAAGAGGAAGTCGCCTGTCAGCACAGTCGCGGCAGGAGACCATCGGGCGTTGAGCGTGGGAGTTCCGCGCCGGAGGAGCGAGCCATCGATGAGATCATCGTGCACCAGGGTGGCGGTGTGCAGAAGTTCCACCGCCGCGCCCAGCGTAACCAGGCGATCCTCTGGCGCCCCCAGCATGTCACCGACGAGCAGTCCAAGTGTGGGCCGGATGCGCTTGCCGCCTGCGGCCAGGATCTGCTCCAATGCGGCGCGCAGGTCAGGATGCCGATCGTCTGCCTGTGCGTGAAGGCGGGCTTCAACGAGCTGAAGCTGTGCCTGAACAGGTGAAAGAAAAGCAACCGCGTTCAATCAGGCTCTCCCCAGGCAAACAACCGCGCGGCATTGCTGCTCGTGGCGTCGGCTACCTCGCCCGGTGTCCGCGACTGGACTTGCGCAATTCTATCAGCAATATGCACAACAAAAGCGGGCTCGTTGCGTTGGCCGCGATGCTCCTGCGGAGTAAGGAACGGTGAATCCGTCTCAATCAACAGCCGCTCAAGCGGCAATTGGCGCACGATTTCTCTGCGTCTGTCTGCGCCTGGATACGTGATCGGCCCTGTGACTCCGATATAGAACCCGAGGTCGATGGCTCTGACGGCCGTCTCAAGTCTGCCGGCGAACGAATGCAGAACCCCCGGTCGATCCGAGATGGGGGAGCCTCGCGACCGCAAGCCACGAACCCAGTCTCCAAGGATTGTGAGCATGTCGTCAGCGCAAGCGCCATGCTCGGCATCATCCTGCTCGCGCATGTGCAACACGACAGGCAATTCGCATGCCTCCGCAAGTTCCAGCTGTGAGAGCAGAGCTACGTGCTGTTCGCGGCGCCGCAGACTCTCCGCGACCCAGTAGTAGTCAAGGCCGATCTCGCCAACGGCAACGGCCTTTCCCGCGGAGGCGAGGCGCTGCAGTTCGACAAGGCTTGAAGCCCCCATTTTCTGGATCTCGGTGGGGTGGAAGCCCACAGCAGCATGCAGACCTGGATGTCGTCCTATCAAGGCCAGGATGCGCCTGGCAGATTCGAGATCCAAGGAGGGCACCAGCATCCGCCCGATTCCAGCTCGGCCGGCGCGCTCGATCACCGACTCGCGGTCGGCATCGAAGCGCTCCATATCAAGGTGGCAGTGGGTGTCGGTCAGTGTCACGCGCGCCGCATATCGCACTTCGCGAAGCCGTCGGTGAACATCAGCCAAGGCCAGCGATCTTCAGGCCGTCCTGCAGGATGGCCTGTACCTTGTCCGGGTGCGTCGTCTCGCAATACACGCGCATGATGGGCTCAGTGCCGCTGAAGCGAATCAGCATCCATCCCCCGTCCTCGAGCTTGAATTGAAAGCCATCAATCGTTACGAGTTCCGTGACTTTCAAGCCCCCGATTGCCTCAGGCTTCGCGGCAAGGATCTTTACCTCGCGATCCTTTCGGTCGCCATCAAATGGCGTGTCGATCCGGTCGTAGTAGTGTGCGCCGACCTTCTGGAAGAGCATATCCAGGAGCTGGGATGGCTTCTTGCCGGTTCGCACCATGAAGTCCAGCATATACAGACCTGCCAAAATGCCGTCGCGTTCGGGTACGTTTCCCCGGAAGGCATAGCCGCCGCTTTCTTCGCCGCCGATCATGGCATCGGTCTCAATCATCTTCGGCGCGACATACTTGAAGCCCACACCGGTTTCGAAGACAGGGACGTTGTAGAGTTGGCCAAGCTTGTTGAGCATGGTCGTGGTTGACAGAGTCTTGACGATCGCGCCGCGCTGGCCTCTGATGTCCAGCAGATAGTACGCGATCAGCGCAAACACGCGCAGCTGGTTGATGAACTGGCCGTGCTCATCTCCCAGCCCCAGCCTGTCGGCATCGCCATCCGTAATGAGTAGCACGTCGGCGTGATTGGCAACTGCGGCTGCAAGACCTACATCGATATTTGGCGGTATGGGTTCCGGGCGCTTCATATCCGGAAACAGAGGGTTACGATCGCCATGGATCTCAACTATCTTCGTGGCACCACCTGAGAGGAGCCTCGCGAACCATCCTCCGCCGTTGCCCCACATCGAGTCGACCATGATGGTAAGCCCAGCGTCCCGAATAGTCTGGAGATCGACCAGTTGTTTGAGATGCTCAATGTAGGACGGAGCCGGATCGAACTTGAAGATCATTCCGGAGGAGGATGCTTTGCCGAAATCCATGCGCCTGACTTTGTCCATTGAATCAGGGATGAGCGCCTCGATCCTGTTGAGGCCTTCGGGATCGATGGCCCCGCCCCGGGAATTCCGGACCTTGAATCCGTTATCGGTAGCGGGATTGTGTGAGGCTGTGATGTTTACGGCTCCGGCTGCCTTCCGCTCAACAACGGCGTAGGCGATTACTGGCGTCGGAGTGGGACCGTCTGTAAGATGCACTCGGAACCCGTTGCCTGCAAGGACCTCGGCCACAGCCGCCGCGAAATGCTCGCTGTCGTAGCGCTTGTCGTGACCGACCACGATCCAGGAGCCCTGTTTTTCCATCTCATTCATATAGGAGGCAAAGCCCTGCGCCGCGCGGCGGACATTGTCGAACGTGTAGTCCTCAGCGATGGTACCGCGCCAGCCATCTGTCCCGAATGTGATCTTGTCCATCATCGAGCCTCCGAGTATGTGCCTGGAAAACAGGCGCATTATAACGGCAAGGGAGGCTCTGGTCGCTCCCGGGGTGGCACCGCGCCTCCCTGCCTGCAGAAAGGGTAAGTCAGAATTCCGCGGGTCCGCAGGACTTCCGACGATGATTGAGGGAGACGACCGACGCCCGGTGTGCCGGTGCAAGCCGCGAAAAGCGTGCATGCTATAATCGTGTCGCCCCGCCATGACCAGCACGATATATCTAGATTACGCGGCCACAACACCCATCGACGCGCGGGTATTGGCGGCGATGCAGCCGTACTTCGCGGAAGCCTTTGGCAACCCCTCATCCGTGCATCGATATGGCCAGCAGGCGGAGAGGGCAGTGGATGCCGCCCGCGAAACCGTGGCCGGCATTCTGAACTGCACGCCGGAGGAGATCCTCTTCACTTCGTGCGGCACAGAATCAGACAATCTCGCTCTTCGGGGTTCCGCGTTCTCGGCCCGCGAGAAGTCCGGTGCGAAGCGGATCCTGACATCCAAGACGGAACATCACGCTGTCAGCAAGACGGCGGAGCAGCTCGCGCAGCGCCACGGCTTTGCGGTCGACTGGCTTGAGACGGACGAGCACGGCTCCATGCTTCCAGCCACTGTCCGCCGGGCGCTCAGTCCTGACTGCGCCGTGATTTCCCTGATGTATGCCAACAACGAGATCGGAACAGTCAACCCGATTGGTGAGATCGCCGCAGAGTGCCGCGATCAGGGCGTGTTGATGCACACCGATGCCGTCCAGGCTGCAGCGTACCTGCCTCTTGACGTGAGGATGCTCGGCATCGACCTGATGTCCTTGGGCGGGCACAAGTTCCATGGTCCAAAAGGTGTCGGGGCGCTGTACGTCCGGCGGGGCTCACGGCTGTTGCCCTCACAAACCGGCGGTTCCCAGGAATTCGGGCTGCGAGCAGGAACGCAAAATGTGCCGCTCATAGTGGGATTCGCAAAGGCGCTGGAACTGGCGCAGCAGGAGCGCGAGCAGCGTGCGGCGCATGCCACGTCTCTGCGCGACCGCATCATTGGCTCCGTGCTGGAGCGGATAACGGACTCCCGCCTGACGGGGAGCCCCGGGGCTCGTCTTCCAAACCACGCATCCTTCGCATTCAGAGGTGTGGACGGCAATCTTCTGCTCAACCTTCTGGACGCAGCCGGGTTCGCCTGCTCTTCGGGCTCAGCGTGCAAAACGGGCGATCCGGAGCCCAGCGAGGTGCTCTCGGCTATTGGCCTAAGTCGGGAATGGGGATTGGGATCACTGCGGGTCACTGTGGGGAAGGACACCACCGCCGCCGATGTGGAAGCCTTTCTGAGTGCGCTGCCGACTCTGGTGAAGAATGCCCGTGCCCTCAAGCGCCCGCACGCATAACTGCCAATCACAGATGATCAGGCGAACCAAGATCGTGGTCGCTATGTCTGGCGGTGTGGACTCATCGGTTGCCGCGGCCTTGCTCAAGGAGCAGGGCTATGAGGTGATCGGCGTGATGCTGCGCTTGTGGTCCGAGCCCGGTAAAGAAGAATCCAACCGGTGTTGCACACCCGAATCGGTGGTGCTGGCGCGGCGGGCTGCCGCACAATTGGACATTCCGTTCTACGTGCTGGATGCCAAGGACGGCTTTCGAGCCACAGTGGTGCAGACCTTCATAGATGGTTACTGTCGGGGCGAGACGCCCAATCCGTGTCTCGAGTGCAACCGCAAGATGCGCTGGACATTCTTGTTGGAACACGCGCAGGCGCTTGGGGCTGACCTGATGGCCACCGGCCATTACGCGCAGCTTGATCACGATCCGACCGGCAAGGTCAGGCTGCTCCGGGCGGCCGACTTGTCCAAGGATCAGTCGTACGTTTTGCATGTTCTGAATCAGGATCAGTTGCGGCGAACGGTGTTTCCATTGGGCGTGTACGCGAAAACGGAGGTCCGCAGCCTGGCTTCGAGGCACGGGCTCCCGATGGCGACGCGACACGATAGCCAGGATTTGTGCTTTCTCGCCGGCGGTGACTACCGTGACTTCCTGCGTCGGCATGGACCTCAGATTCTCATCCCTGGCCTGATCGTAGATACGGCTGGTGGGGCTCTCGGCGAGCACAATGGGCTGGCAAACTACACGATCGGGCAGCGCAAGGGGCTGCACGTACCCTCGCCCGTGCCGCTGTATGTGATCCGCAAGGAGGTGAGAGAGAATCGACTGGTTGTTGGGGAGCAAAGGGAACTTGGTACCAACTCGTTGATGACTGGAGAGGTAAACTGGCTGGCTGGCGAACCGATGCCGGAACCATTCCGGGCGCAGGTCAAGACCCGATACACGGCCGCGGAGAGGCACGCCGTGGTCACGCCGCTCGAAGGCGGCCGCCGTGTGCGGATCGAGTTCGACGAGAAGCAACGCGACGTCACTCCCGGACAGGCAGCGGTCTTCTATGTGGAGAACGTCGTGCTTGGCGGCGGGATCATTCAATAGCCTGGCGGAAGGATAATCATGACGCTTCCATCCGTATTCCTGGGTTTGATCTGCTCACTGCTGATCGGCTTACTATTCCATCTTGTGGTCGATGGGGGACCTGCGCGGTTGCTGTTGTACATGATCCTGAGCGCAGCAGGCTTCGGGGCAGGGCAGTGGATCGCAGGCTCGCAGCACTGGACCTTTCTGCCTATCGGCCCGCTCCAGTTGGGGCCAGCCATCCTTGGGAGCCTCCTGGTGCTGTTGGTGGGGTATTGGCTGAGCAGGTTCGACGTGCGGCCTGCGGATCGCAACGGTACGGTATAATTCAGCGCTTTCGATTCTGCTCTCAGGACAGGCAAGATGGCTGTTGTGCAATTTCTCATTGACGTTTTCCTGCACCTGGACGAACATCTCAGCAGTGTCATCGCCCAATATGGCGTGTGGACGTACGCGCTCTTGTTCTTTGTGATCTTCATGGAAACCGGCTTCGTGGTCACGCCGTTCCTGCCGGGCGATTCACTGCTATTTGCGGCTGGGGCATTCGCTGCTCTGGGATCCCTGGACCTCCGGCTGCTCCTCGGATTGCTTGCAACGGCCGCGTTTCTTGGGGACACTGCCAACTATTGGATAGGGCACTATCTTGGTGATCGCGCCTACAAGATCCGGTGGATCAAGAAGGAGTACCTGGAGAAAACGCATGCCTTCTTTGAGAAGCACGGAGGCATAACGATCTTCCTCGCCAGGTTTGTACCGATCGTCCGGACCTTTGCGCCATTTGTCGCCGGCATAGGTCGCATGTCCTATGGGTACTTCATTTCCTATAATGTCTTTGGCGGCATCATCTGGGTGAGCCTCTTCACGGTTACGGGATACCTTTTCGGAAACATCCCCTTCGTGAGAGATAACTTCTCGCTCGTCGTGATTGCCATCATTATCATCTCAGTGCTCCCGATGGTAATTGAGGCGGTGAAGGCGAGGCGTGAGGGGAAGCAGCCCGCGGCCAAGGCAACTGAGACGCGCTAATCTCTGCCCCTTGCCATGATTCGAGGTGAGGTGACGGGATCGGCAGAGAGGCCGGTCGCGCCCCTCAACAATTTCCATGAGACGCTGGTCGGTGGTCTTCGGCCTGGGAGTCCTGGCGATTACCATTGCGGCAGACCTTGGTTTGCTGGGTCTCGTCCGGCGCATCCACAATATCCCGCTAGCGGACAAGCTGGGGCACTTCACCCTGTGCGGCCCCTGGATCTGCCCATTATCCTGGCTATACAGGAAACGCACCTAGAGTGGGGAAGGGCGCGGATTGCTGTGGGCTGCAGTCTGCTACTGGAAGGCCTGGCTGCCCTTGAGGAAGTCTCACAGCGCTAAATTGCGACGCGAACGTTCAGCGCCTGGGACATTGTGGCAGATGTCGTGGGAATCCTGTCATTTGGCGCGTTGGCTCAGGTGATGAGCCGAAGAGTCGTGAAGAATCCGAGCGATTTGATTAGGGGTAGACGCGCTTGATAGTTCGAGGGAAGGGAATGGCTTCGCGAATGTGCTCAATCCCGCAGAGCCAGGCGACCACTCGTTCGACTCCCATCCCAAACCCGGAGTGAGGAACTGAGCCGTATTTTCGAAGTTCCAGATACCACCTGAAGGCCTCTTCGGGCAGTTTCTGATCACGGATGCGGCTCAGGAGTAGGTCGTGATTGCTGATGCGCTCCGAACCACCGCAGATCTCGCCGTAGCCCTCCGGCGCGAGCAGGTCCACTGACTTGCTGACATCGGGCCGAGCCGGCCACGGTTCCATATAGAAGGCCTTGACCGCCGTGGGGTAGCCATAGACAAACACCGGCCGGTCGAAGCGACTCGTCAGGGCGGTTTCGTGCGGCGCGCCGAAGTCCATCCCCCATTCGAACTTCAGCAATTCCTTGCGTTCTGGATCCGTTTCCTCGGAGGCCATTTCGGTCAACATGCGGGCGGCCTCATCGTATGAAAGGCGTGGGAACGGCGGAGCAACGCGCTCAAGGTTCGTCGTGTCACGGCCAAGTGACTTGAGTTCAGCTGCGCACTCACGCAGCACGGTCTGAACGATGTGGGTGACTAGTCCCTCTTCGATCTCCATCAGCTGATCCAAATCGCAGAACGCGATCTCAGGTTCCAGCATCCAGAACTCCGTGAGATGCCGCCGGGTTTTGGATTTCTCAGCGCGAAATGTGGGGCCAAAGCAGTAGACCTTGCCAAAGGAGAAGATATTTGCCTCGTTGTACAGCTGTCCTGTCTGTGCAAGGTAGGCAAAGCCTTCATCAAAATAGGGGGTCTGAAAGAGAGTGGTGGTTCCCTCCGCAGCCGCCGGCGTGAGGATGGGGGTATCCAGGTTGAAGAAACCGTGGCTGTCCAGGTAGCTACGGACGGCCGAAATGACCTTCACCCGCACGCGCAGGACCGCCCATTGGCTGGGCATTCGGATCCACAGGTGACGATGGTCCAGGGCAAAATCCACACCGTGATCCTTGAGCGCCATGGGGTAGTCGAGCTCCGCGGCCTGGATGACCTCCAAGTGCCGGATGCCGATTTCGAACCCGCCGGGGATGCCCGGGGCGCGCGCGTCCTGCCGGACAATGCCCGTGACAATGACGGACGTCTCTTGGGAGAGGCGCATGATCTGATCGAAGAGCCCCTCATCAAGGTCTCCCTTGAATGCTACGCACTGAATAAATCCGCTGCCATCTCGGATGAGCAAGAAACAGAGTTTGCCCTTGTCGGTGCGGCTGTACACCCAACCCTGGATCCTGACCTCCTGGCCTACGTGCCCAGCGATGCTTTCAATGCGTGTTGTCTGCATGACGCTCTCCAGATGGTTGGCCTGCGTTCGGATCCAGCTTCGGACGCGGCGCCACAATACCCCGCCGGCTTCAGTCGGTCACCTTGAGATGCAGCTCCTTGAGTTGGGACGCATCAACCTGCGAGGGTGCATCAGCCATGACATCACGGGCGGCCTGATTCTTCGGGAAAGCAATCACTTCCCGAATGTTGGATTCGTCGGCCAGGAGCATGACCAATCGGTCGATGCCGGGTGCCAGGCCGCCGTGCGGCGGGGCACCGTACTTAAAAGCCTCGAGCATATGCCCGAACTTCCGCTCGATTTCCTCGGCCGTCAGCCCCAGGAGCTGGAAGACCTTACGCTGGACGTCGCTGTGATGGATTCTGATAGAACCCGATGCCAGTTCGTAGCCATTGCACACCATATCGTAGGCATCTGAAAGGATGCCAGCGGGATCGGTGTCGAACTTCGTCAGATCCTCAAGCTTCGGCATGGTGAAAGGATGATGCTCAGCATCCCACTTGTTGGCGGTCGCATCCCATGCAAACATGGGAAAGTCGACGATCCACGCAAACGCCATCGTGTCTCTGTCCGCCAGGCTCAACCTGTCGCGCAGCATGAGTCGCAATGCCCCCAGTACAGAGTTGACGACCGCCCGTGAGTCGGCTACGAGGAGTATCAGGTCGCCGGGCTTCGCTTCGGCAGCTGAAACAAGCGCCTGCCCTTCTGCCGCCGACATGAACTTCGCCGCGCCGCCTTTGAATCCTTCGACCGTCAGGGGCAGAGCCACTAGGCCCTTGGCACCGAGGCCCCTGGCAGTCTCTGTGAGCTCGTCTATCTGACGCCGGGAATAGTCGGCGCAGTCTGAGGCAACGATGCACTTTGCGATGCCGCCGGCCTCCAGGGAAGACTTCAGGACACCGAACTCCGTCCCACCGAAGACGTGGGTGACATCTTTGAGCTCCATCCCAAAACGGAGGTCCGGCTTGTCTGTGCCAAACCGCTCAACGGCGTCCCGATGTGAAAGCTTGGGCCACGGGGCGGCCGCCAGCCGCTTGTTTGGCGCAACTGCAGGGATCATTGCCGCGTACAGGCCTTCCACCATTTCAAGCACGTCGTCACGCTGAACGAAAGACATTTCGAGGTCGAGCTGGGTGAATTCAGGCTGTCGATCGCCGCGTTGGTCCTCATCCCGGAAGCAGCGGGCGATTTGATAGTAGCGGTCCAGCCCGGCAACCATGAGCAGCTGCTTGAGCTGCTGGGGCGACTGGGGAAGAGCATAGAATTGACCGGGATAGATGCGTGAGGGCACCAGGTAATCGCGTGCGCCCTCGGGCGTTGCCTTAAATAGGATAGGCGTTTCGACCTCGACGAAGCCTTTCTGGTCCAGATAGTCGCGCATGAACTTGATGACACGATGGCGCAGGAGGAGGTTGCGCGTCATGCGCTCACGGCGCAGGTCGAGATAGCGGTAGCGAAGCCGCGTGTTTTCCTCGGCTTCCTGCTCTTCTCCGCTCACCATGAATGGCATGGGCTTGGAAGGATTTATCACGTCCACAGTGCTGGCGATGATCTCGATCTCCCCCGTGGCCATCCTTGGGTTCGCCATGCCGTTCGGGCGCTTCTGCACCTTGCCGGAAACCTGCAGCACCCACTCAAAGCGAACGCTTGAGACCGTCTCCAGGATCTGTGGAGCCAGGTCCGGATTCACGGTCACCTGCACGAGGCCGTATCGGTCGCGCAGGTCGAAGAACACAACGCCGCCGTGATCTCGTCGCCGGTGCACCCAGCCAGCCACAGTGACGGTCTGGCCGACGTGATCTGTCCGAAGCTCTCCACAAGTATGTGTCCGAAGCATGCCTAACCTCCACTTTGAACGCCGCCCGGAGGCGGACAACCCCGGGAATGGCGAACCTCTGTTTCTTCCTCATTTTCAAACCCAGCCGACCTGCGCGTACAAAAACAATCGCCCTTCGCGTTCAGCGTTGGGCGATTGTATGAGCTGGGAATGTCTCCGTCAGCTGACCGCGCTTCGCCCAACGGCCAAGGTATCACCGTCGTTGTCATTGTTCATATTGCAGGCAAAGCGCGCCATAGTTCGGGGCATTATAGCACACGTGGTGCTGACCCGCAGCCCACAAGGCTGATGTTCGGCTCATCCCGGAGCGACCAGGCGGGCGCGGGCTGTTGCAGGGCACGGCGCAACACGGCCAGGAGGGATGTAGCCCAAATGGGGGAGACGATCCCTGTCGGCCTGCCTATATACTGAGGTTGTGGTCCTCACCGGGTCACCGAATTCATAAGGAGTGATACATGAAGCTTCGTACTATGTTTGCGCTGGATGCAGTTGTTTCCGTTCTCCTGGCGCTCGGATTCCTTTTGGGCCCAGAAACATTGCTGAAGTTCTTTGGCCTGAGCACCGGAAAGACCGAGGTGCTTCTCGCGCAGATCTTGGGCGCAGCGCTGATCGGCTTCGCGGCCCTCGCCTGGTTCGGAAGGGATACTGTCGATCCTCAGGGCCTTCGGGGCACCATGACTGCTTTGATCAGTTTCAGTGCCATAGGTTTTGTTGTTACGCTTCTGGGCGTTATGGCCCAAGTCACCCGCTCTGGCGGCGCCTGGGTGCTGGTTGCCTTTTTCCTACTGTTTGCGGCCGGCTACGCCTACTTCCAATTCGCAGGACCCAGGGAATAGCAGTATCGGTCCTTGGTGCGGAGGGTATCCAGACTCCCGGGGGCCCACCTTGCTTTCATTTGCAGTGGGGCTCCGGCTGCTGCCGGTAAGGTCATCGGGCAATCAGCTGGATGCGTTCCCGGCGTGCCCAAAAAGCCGGCTCAGGCAACTTCGTCGCTGACCGCATCAAGTGCGGCTACCTCGTCTGGACTCAGGGACCAGCCCAGAGCACCCGCGTTGTCAAGCGCCTGATCAGCGTTCTTGGCGCCCGGGATGGGAAGGGCGCCCTTGGCGATGAGCCAGTTCAGGGCAACCTGAGCGTTTGACTTGCCGCCCTGGTCCTGGCCGATCTCTGTCATGAGTTTGAGGACAGGTTGTAGTCTTCCAACGAGGGCGGCATAGCGCAAGGCGCGGCTGCCGGGAGGCAAGTGCGCCCGTCCGTATTTGCCCGTGAGTAGGCCCATCTCAAGGGGCGAGTAGGCAATCAGCCGTATGTCCAGCTCCTTACAGCGGGCGAGCGTTCCGTTCTTTTCCACCTGCCGCTGGAGCAGACTGTAGTGCACCTCAAGGGACGCGAGCGCGATCTTGTGCCTCGCCAGCGTCGAATAGGCGCGCAGCATTTGGGTTTCGTTGAAGTTGGAGACGCCGACCGCGCGCGTCAGCCCGGCGTCGACACAGTCAACCAGCGCCTCGGCCATGGTCTCCAGACTGAGCGGCGATGCTGGCCAATGTATTTGGTATAGATCCACGCTTTCGAGGCCCAGGCGTGCAAGGCTGGCCTTGAGGGCGGATCGCACAGATCTCTGGCTCAATCGCCAGGGCCAGGGGAAGAACTTCGTGGCCACCAGCGCCCGCTCGTCGAGACTGCGGATGAATTCCCCAACAAGCCGTTCTGAGCGTCCGGATCCGTAGACTTCCGCCGTGTCGATCAGACGGATGCCCTGCTGCATGGAGGCTTCGAAGGCCTGCCGAACCTCCGCGGCGCCGTAACCTCGTCCATACTGCCAGACGACTCGATCGCCCCAGGCCCAGGCGCCGAGACCCAGGTGGATATCATCAAGGAATCTTGCGTCTCGGTTGTCCGTGCTCTTCAAGGTCCGCTCCGAAGGCGTGGCGTATTCTATCGCACATATCTGTACCGAGGGGCCTACTTGTGAGATAATCGGAACGTTCACAATCCATCTGGAACTGATGGACCGCCAGGCCCCATCGTTCTCCCTGCCATGGAGCAGCCACAGGAGCAGGAGGGACGGTGCTTGGCGCTCCCTGAGTTCCGGGGAGGTCCCCGTGACTCTTGCGTATGATCACAGTGCGCCCGAGCCGCCGGCAGAGTTGGCACGACGGCTTGGCATCCGTTTTGCCAATCTCTCCCTTCTTGCCCGCGCCCTGACTCATCGTTCGTATCTCAACGAGAATACGAATGCGATGGAAGACAATGAACGACTGGAGTTCCTGGGCGATGCCGTCCTTGACTTCATCGTGGGAGCGTGGGTATACCATCGATGCCCAGAGATGGCAGAGGGTGATCTAACTCGGCTGCGATCGGCCCTCGTGCGAAACGAGCAACTGGCTGATTTCGCCCGTCGATTGGATCTGGGGCGAGGACTGCGCATGGGGCGCGGCGAAGAGGCCTCGGGCGGACGCGAACGTGACGGGGTACTGGGTTCGGCGTTTGAGGCACTTGTAGGGGCCATGTATCTCGATTCAGGTTTGCGTGTAGTCGAGCAATTCATGGAGCCTCTATTGGAGGGCGTACGCGAGCGGGTTATGATGCGCGCTGAGATCTACGATCCCAAGAGTCGTTTCCAGGAATGGGCCCAATCGGCGAAGCTTGGCACGCCGCGCTATGTAACGATTTCTACGAGCGGCCCTGACCATGCAAAGGTCTTTGATGTGGAGGTTCGGATCAAGGAGCAGGCTTATGGAAAGGGGAGTGGGCCCAGCAAGCAGATCGCTGCCCAGATCGCTGCCCAGACGGCGCTGGAGGCCCTGGACCTGCACTGAGCGCGCTTGATCTTCGGATCCCCACTGCACGGCCGAATTCGAGAGAATGCCCCTTCGCCTAAAATCGCTTGAGCTTCACGGCTACAAGACGTTCGCCACGCGAACGTTTTTTGAGTTCGCGCCGGGGATTACCGCGATCGTTGGACCCAATGGCGCGGGCAAGTCGAACATTGCGGATGCCCTGCGATGGGTGCTGGGAGAGCAGTCGTACGGCCTGCTGCGCGGCAAGAAGACTGAGGACATGATTTTCTCGGGCTCCGAGCATCGACCACGTGCCGGGATGGCTTCGGCAGAGATCACCTTTGACAATAGTGTGAACTGGCTGCCCGTCGATTACTCCGAGGTTGCCATGACGAGGCGCGCCTACCGGGACGGACACAATGACTACCTGTTGAATGGCCAGCATGTCCGACTCCGCGACATGAATGAACTTCTCGCGGCTGCAGGCTTGTCGGAGCGCACCTACACGATGGTGGGGCAGGGTCTGGTGGATGCCTCGCTGGCGTTGAAGGCGGATGAAAGGCGGCGGCTGTTCGAAGAGGCAGCAGGTGTGGGCCTGTACCGGGTGCGTCGAGAGGAAGCGCTCAAACGGCTCGATAACACCCTTCGCAACCTCGAACGCGTGCAGGACATTATGTCGGAGATCGAGCCGCGTCTGAAGACCTTGGAGCGTCAGGCTCGCAGGGCAAATGAATATGCGGCCGCGCAGACCGATCTTCGTGAAGTCCTGCGGGAGTGGTACGGCTATCATTGGCACAAAGCCCAGCAGGAACTGCAGGACGCGCGGGGGCACGTGCATGCCCATCAGAGCAAGGCAGAGACGGCTCACGAGACGTTTGAGAAATCTCACATGGATCACGGCCGGCTTCGGGCGAGACTGGCGGAGTTGCGGGCCCAACTGAGCAGCTGGCATCGGGAGGCTGCCGGTGTGCACCAGGAACGCGAGTCGGTGAGCCTTGCTCTTGCCGTACTGGATGAGCGCAGACGCACGCTTGCCGAAGCAATCACCACGTTGACGGCAGAACAGCAGACGGTATCCGGTGAGAACCAGCTGGCCGCGGAAAGGCTCGCGGAACTGGGGCAGGAGTTGAATCGCGCCGAAGCGGATGCGCGGGACGCGGCTTTGCAGCTGAAATCCGCTCAGGATGCCCTGCAGGCGCGCCAGTCGGGCAAAGGAGCGCTGGAGAGTGACCTGCAGGAAGCGCGAGACCAGTTATCAGGCTTGAACGCGCAGAGAGCCGAGACACAGGCGCGGCTGGACACGCTCACGACCCAATTGCAGTACCAGAATTCCAGGATCGAGACTGCGACCGCAGCAGTGCAGTCTGCGGAGGCCGGCGCGGTGGCCGTGGAGGCCGCTCTTCGCGGTCTTGCAGCCAAGAGAAGCGAGTCCGAAAAGCTCGTGCAGGAGAGCCTGGTCGGGATTGACTCGGCCAAGAAAGCTGTCCACCAGCGAGAGACCGAATCGCAGGCCGCGATCGCTGAACGGACCGCTCTCATTGCCAATCAAACCAAATTGCAAGCCCAACTCGATGTGCTTGTGCAGGCAGAGCAGATGCTGACCGGCTACGCCGACGGTGCGCGATTCCTACTGGATGCGGCCAGGCGGTCGCGGTTGAAGATACGGGGGGCTCTCGGAGGTCTGCTCGATCTGCCTGCCGAGTTGGAGACTGCGATCGCTGCCGCACTGGGCGATGCGGTGGACGGTGTGCTCATCGACGGCAACGACGTAGATCAAGCCTTGGACTTGTTGGAGGCCGAAGATGCGGGACGGGCAGTGCTCATGCCCCTCGACGGCCGCGCGGCCCAAGGAATCAATGGCACCGAGGATGCAGACGTGCTCGGCGTGGCATCACAGCTCGTACACGCGCCCGTCGAGTTTCGTAGGGCTGTGGACGCCCTGCTTGGTGGAACTCTGGTTGTTCGCACACGGGCGGCCGCACGGCGATTGCTTGGTGACTTGCCGGTGCACGGCCGCATCGTCACCCTGCGAGGTGAGGTGTTCCGGGGCAACGGTCTGATTACGGCGGGCAGGGCGCCCGCCTCGTCCACGCTCAGCCGACCCAGGCAGAAGCGGGAATTGGAGGCCTCTCTTCAGGATATTGCTGAGCGGCTGCAACGATTGGATGCCAAAGTAGAGTCATCTTCAGCTCAGCTTCAGACAGCGAATGAAGAACTTGCACGTCAAGATGCCGAGCAGGAGCAATTGCGCGGGCGGTTGCGGGATGATCAGGCAGCCGAGCATCAATCAGGACTGGAAGCGGACCGACAAGGACGGCTTTTTGATTGGCACCGGGGCAGGCTTGATGAATTCCTGCGCGAGAACGGAGCTGCACAGTCCGATAGGCAACGGCTGACGGCACTGCATGCCGATTACGAATCGCAGGCGGAGGCGGCACGCGGCAGAGTGAATTCGCTGAGTCAGGAACTCAGTCAACTCAGTCTCGATGAGGCCCAGGAAATCGCTGCTTACTGGACCATGCGAGCGGCGGTGACGCAGCAAACAAGTGAAAGCGCGCGCCTGAGAAAAGGCGAACATGCGCTTGTTCAGCAGAAGCTCATCAAGCAGACTGAGGCATTGCAGGCACAGCTGGAACAGGACGCGGCCGCCTTGAAGCAATTGGATGAGGAACGAATCGCCCTAATGGACTGCGAGCGCACCCTACAGGAGAAAGCCGCCGTCCTGCAAGAACAGATCGGGCCTGCTGAAGAGGAGCTGGAGGGCTGGCAGCGCGAGGAGGCCGGTTTGGAGGAGGCCGAGGCAGCCGCCCAGCGGACCTCGACGAGCGCGGACCGCATCCTCACGCAGTATGAGATCGACCTCGTGCGGCGACAGGAAGCACTTGAATCCCTGCGCACCCGCATTGTTGACGATTTCGGATTGGTGTCTTTCGAGTATGCTGCCAGTGTGGAAGGTCCAGTGCCCCTTCCCTTCGAAGGTCTTGTGGAGGAACTCCGCGCGGTTGCCGAGCTGTCGCCTGACCTCGAGGATCAGCTCAATCAGCGTCGGGCTCGCTTGCGGCGCTTGGGCCTCATCAACCCCGAGGCCGCCAGGGACTACGAGGCTGAATCAGAACGATATTCGTTCCTGAGCGCCCAGGTCCAGGACTTGCGTCAGGCCGAGGCCGATCTGCGCCAGGTGATTGCTGAACTAGACGAATTGACGCGCCAGGAGTTCTCGCGGACCTATGATGCCGTTGATAAGCAGTTTCGGTCGATATTCACCCGATTGTTTGGCGGCGGTTCTGCCCATCTTTCCCTGACCGACCCCGACAACTTGATCGAGACCGGGATCGAAATCGAAGCACGGCTGCCCGGACGTCGCGAGCAGGGGCTCTCGCTCTTGTCCGGTGGTGAGCGGAGTCTGACGGCGATCGCGCTAGTATTCGCGCTCCTCAAGGTGTCGCCCACGCCTGTGTGCGTTCTGGATGAAGTGGATGCCATGCTCGATGAGGCCAATGTCGGACGCTTCCGTGATCTTCTGGCCGAGCTCAGCCAGGACACTCAATTCATCGTGATCACGCACAATCGGAACACGGTGCAGGCTGCGGATTTCATTTATGGGGTCACAATGGGTCGCGACTCGACCAGCCAGATTATCAGCCTGCGGCTGGACGAAGTGAGCGAGGAGATGCTGGGCACAAGCCGCGCATGACACAACGCAGAATGCAGAACCGCCGCCCATGGGCGGCGGTTCTGCATGTCACTGGGCCGGAGCCGGCGCTGTGGGCTCAGAGGGAACGAGACCGCGCCAGATGTCATACGTAACAACGCCGTATCTGGTGCGAGCCTCACTCAGCCATGCGTCGAATGCCGACTGGCGAGCGCTTTCATAGGCGTCCGTGCCAAGCGCGACGTCTCCGTGGGCCAGGACCTGGATAATGTGATATCCGAACTGGGTCTTGACCGGCTGACTGATCTCGCCAACCTTAAGGCTGAAAGCAACGGTCTCGAATTCGGGAACCATTGCACCCTTGCCAAACCAGCCGAGATCACCGCCCGTGTCCTTATTGCTGGTATCGGTGGAAACCTCGGCAGCGACCTTGGCGAAGTCCTCACCCTTTTCCAGGCGAGCGCGCACAACGTTCGCAATTGCTTCGTCTGGAACTAGAATGTGTCGCGCCCAGACCTGCTCCTGCGTGTGGGGAACGTCCGCGGTGACCTCGTCCATAAGTCGTTTCCGAAGGATATCAACTTCGTAGAGCTGACGCAACTGCGCCTCGGTCAGTCCTTCCGCCGTCAGCTGCTTGACGCTGTCTCGGTAGGCCTCTTCGTAGCCCTGCTGTGTGATCGGTGTCGAGGTGGGAAGTGCAGTAGACGTCGGAAGCGGCATGGGGCTGGGGCCCGCCGTCGCCGAAGGGGGCTCAGAGCTGGTGGCGGTAGCGGAGGTCAGCAGATCGGGCGTCGAGGTGGGGGACACCGTGGGGGGCACGAACTCTGTCGGCGTGGGTGTGATTGTTATCAGGGCCAGGGTGTCGGCAGAGAGGGTGGGTGACGCGACCGATGTTGGCGTCACGGAGGGTGTTGGTGTCCCTGCTGGATAATACCGGAGGGAGGCCTGAATGGCCTCCTCAACCTCCTGTGCACTGGCAGAGATCCCTCGCGCCGCGGCCTCCTGCCTGATCAGCTCCTCATCGATCATGTCGTCGAGGACGGTTTGACCGATCGGTGTCACTGCACTCAATTGCGACATGAGCTGCTGCTGCTGCGCGCTCAGGTCGACCCCCAGATACTCCTGGTACTGCTGGTACATTTGTACCTGGCTGATCAACCGTTGGCGCTCCATGCGGACTCGTGCCTGCCACTCATTAACTGGAATGGCCACATCACCGACCTTGGCCACGGGACGGCGCGCCTGCAGGTAGTTGAGGTCCACATAGCCGTAGACGAGCAAGCCCACGACTATCACAAGGATGCCGATAAAACCAGCAAGGATGAAGTGAGTCTGACGTCGCTCGCGTTCAAGGCGGGCGATGTGCTTCTTGGTGTGAATTACGGGTTTATGCTCCCGAGGATTTGCCATATGCCACTACGCCTCCCGCCGGCCGTGCCTGCATTCGGCGAGCGCGGCCGCTGCAGGATATCAGCGCGGACCTTCCTCGAAGCGCGCTCCCGTGAATGGGAGCAGCGCGATGTGCCGGGCGCGCTTGATCGCTCCGGCGAGCACGCGCTGATGGCGAGCGCACGTGCCGGTCTGGCGACGGGGACGGATCTTCCCGTCGTCAGAGATGAATCGCCTGAGCATGTCAGCTTTCTTATAGTCGATGCTCAGGCTCTTGTCTGCGCAGAATTGACAGGTCTTGGGCCGCGCGAAGTATCTGCGCTCCCCAGGGCCTGCCCCTTCCCCGCCTGTTTCAGTTGTTCTTTCTACAGCCATTCAGTTTCTCCCTTGTACTAGAATGGGAACTCGTCTTCTCCACCGGCCGGTTCGCCTTCCGACGAGGCGGTCTGTTCTTCCGTGCCTTGGCCAGACTCGCGGCGCTCCCCCAGCATCATCATCTCGTTGGCAACGATCTCGACGTTGGTGTGCTTCTGGCCTTCCTTGTCATCCCACCGGCGCGTCTGCAGCCGGCCTTCAATATAGACCTGCTGCCCCTTGGTCAGGTATTGCTTGCAGATCTCGGCCAGATTTCCCCATGCCACGATGTTGAACCACTCGGTCTCCGTGTGGCGCTCCCCATCTGCGCTGTTCCAGGCACGGCTGACGGCCAGCGTGAAGGTCGTCACCGGCCGGCCTGAGGGTGTATATCGCATTTCGGGATCTCTTCCAAGGTGACCGATCACCATTACTTTGTTAAGGCCTCGACTCATTGGATCCTCCTTGTCGAGCTGTGGCGCCAAATGGTTGCCTGTGTCGAGCGTTCCTTGCCTGCATTATTGCGCGCCGCAGACTCGAGGCCGCACGGCGTGCAGCAGCACTTGCCGCGCCAAAGTCTGTTGCCCATGCCCTCCGGTCTCACACCACGAGGGTGAGCATATGCCGCATGACGGTCTCTGTGTAGCGAATGTTCTGCTCCAACCCAGAGGTGGTGGCCGGTGACATCGTAAGATTGAAAAGTACGTAGTTGCCCTCGCGCTGTTTGCGGATGCTGTAGGCCAGACGTCTTTTGCCCCACATATCGACCTTGTCCACGGTTCCGCCGCTATCGGCAACCCACCCCTTGACCCGATCGATGACGCCGTTGACCGCCGTCTCGTCCAGATCCGGCTGGATCAAGCAAACTAGCTCATAATTTCGCACGGGAATACCTCCTTTCCACGGGTTTGCCCCGTTCAAGGCCGTTGGCCAAGACGGAGCGGAAAGGCACGTTGAGTCGCGTACCTTGAAAAGCGGCGCAAGTTTACCACAGAACTAGCAGTCGACGTGATGTACATCTCTATGCTGTGGACTATCGGACGTAGATGGGATTGCCCAGGATCCATGTCCGGCGGCGACCCAAATAGCGCCGATAGGCCTCCACCCGGTATACCCCGGGCTCCAGGGCACGGTGAGTGAGTGCCTGTCCATATTTGACCGTTTGAACCGGGTGGCCGTCCTTGATCAATCTTATCTCGGCGAAGTCAGGTACCTTGGCGTGGAGGGCGACGCCTGCGTGGGCCGCGATCTGCCCACCCATAACTGCCTCTGCATCAGTGCCATGTGCTGCAAAGCGGAAACCTCGTGTCGGGCGCGGAAGATCATATCCGATGAAGCATCGACCTGCCGCAAGCGCTGCATAGATCGCGCGCGCATCCACGCCGGCATCTCCGGTCAGGGGCTCCTCGAGCAGGACATGCGTATTGATCGTCCGGAAATGATGCTCGTACGGATAGACCGTCCGCCGCAGCATTCCTGAGCGCATGCGAAGGGCGTGTGCATCTGAGCCGCCAATTGCTACAACAGGGCGCTCAACGAGGAACCGATCCCAGCGTTCAATGGCCGCTTGCAGAGGCCCGTGGGCGACGAGCCCGGGAAAGAATGCATGGACGACGCCGTGAAGCCGCGTAGGTATCAAGGTCTTCAGTTCGCTGAAGCCGTTCCATAACTCAATGCCCGTGAAGCCGCTGACCGACCAGTTCTCCCAGGAGATATCTGGCTCGTTGAATGCGGGAGCCGCGGGATCGATGGGATGGGCGATGAAGGCCAAGCCACCGCTGCGTCTGACGGCCTCCAGAAGAGCCGAGCTATCTTCGCCGTAGGAGGCAAGCTCTTGTCGAGCGCCCAAGACCAGCAGGTGATCCTTTTGGGGAACGCGGCTTCGGTCATGGATCTCCTCGCCCATGAGGACGAGCACGCTCTTGCCCTGCGCCTTCACATACCGTTCCATTCCCCCAATCCACACATTATGGTCGGTTATGATGATGGCATCCAATCCACGTCTGAGTGCCGCCCTGGCGATGTCGCCATGGTTGCCTGAGCCATCCGAGTACTGCGTGTGAATGTGCAGATTGACGACAATTTCGTGCATGGGTGATCCGGCGAAGGCCTTGGTTGACGACTTTTCTCCATCGCAGGTATAATTCGCCCGCTAGTTGCGTGGAGGCAAGTGCATGACGACCTTTCTTGATACCGCTTTGATTATAGTTGCCGTGGGGCTCATCCTGAGCGTCATCCTGCAAAGCAAGGGCGCGGGCCTTGGCGGCCTGACTGGATCCGATGCAAGCAGCGTGTTCACGGCTCGGCGAGGGATCGAACGCGTTCTGTTCTGGGTCACCATTGTCCTAAGCGTACTTTTCTTCGGCTTGGCCGTCGCCGAGATCATTGCAAGGCGTTGAGCCGCGCCTCGGCCATCGCCAAGACCTCGGAACGACGGCAGGGGCGCGAGGTGAGGTCCGACGGTTCAGACCGGATCGTCGTTTCCCAATTGCATAACCAGCCATGAAGAGACTCCGCTGGCAGATCTTGGTGGTTCTGGCGACGCTGGTCGTTGTGTCTGTGCTTCTCCTGAGTCAGCAGCCAGTCATCACACCCATTCTGCCTGAGGCGGCGCCCGGCGGCGTTTACACCGAGGGCGTGATTGGTGCGATGGGCCGGCTCAATCCACTACTGGACTGGAATAATCCGGCGGACCGCGATGCGGATCGCCTGATATTCAGCGGTCTGGTGAAATTCGATTCACGAGGCCTGCCGCAGCCGGATCTTGCGGAATCTTGGGGCGTTTCTGCCGATGGCACGATCTACAATTTCACGCTTCGGCCTGGCGCAGAATGGCACGACGGCGTGCCGGTGACCAGCGACGATGTGATTTTCACAATTGACCTGATGAAGTCCAGTTCGCTCCTTCCCGCGGATATCAAGAACCTGTGGGATCAGATCGATGTGAAGCAACTCGACGATAAGAATCTCAAAATCTCCTTGCCCGAACCGTTCGCGCCCTTCCTGGACTATGCGACCTTCGGCGTCCTGCCAAGGCACGTCCTGGGATCCACGCCGCCGGAGCAGCTCGAGAGCGCTGCCTTCAACATCAGCCCGATCGGAACTGGACCCTACAAGTTCGATCATCTGATCGTCGAAGCCGGAAGAATCGCAGGGATTGTGCTCACCGTGAACGAACACTATTATCGAGCGAAACCATTCATTCAGCAGGTTGTGTTCCGGTACTACCCCGATTCGCGCAGCGCATTCGACGCCTACCAGCAAGGAGAGGTGCTGGGAGTGAGCGAGATCTCGCCCGATGTGCTTCCCGAGGCCCTTGCCGATCCGAAACTCTCGGTTTACACGAGCCATCTGCCTCAGGTCAGCATGGTCCTGCTGAACACCAAGAGCCAGGATGCGCCTTTCCTGCAAAATGCCAATGTGCGTCGCGCGCTGCTGCTTGGTTTGAATCGCAATTTCATTATCTCGTCCTTCCTGCATGGGGAGGCGATCATAGCAGATGGGCCGATTCTGCCGGGCTCATGGGCACACTACGAGGACATTCAGCGCCTTGGCTATGATCCGGAAGGCGCTGTGCAACTGCTCAAGGATGAGGGTTACGTGATCCCCGCGACTGGGGGAACGGTGCGAGCCAAGGACAATGTTGCCCTGGATTTCGTCATGATCCATCCTGACGACGCGCTGCACACCCAGGTCGCCCAGGCGATCCAGCAGCAGTGGGTGCTGATCGGCGTGCAGGTGAATCTTCAGGCGGTGCCCTACGACCAGATGGTTCCCACCTACCTGAGCCCGCGGGCATATGAGGCAGCATTGGTGGATCTCAACATGAGCCGGACGCCGGATCCGGATCCCTATCCGTTCTGGCACCAAGCGGAGGCGACCGGCGGTCAGAACTACTCGCAGTGGGATAGCCGCCCTGCCAGTGAGTACCTCGAACAGGCGCGCACGGAGACTGATTTCACTGTGCGCGCGCGTCATTACCGTAATTTCCAGGTGATTTTCGAGAAGGAACTTCCTTCCCTGCCGCTGTACTACCCCGTGTACAACTACGGCGTGGACGCACAGGTCCGCGGGGTGCAGATTGCGTCCCTATACGACCGCAGTGACAGATTCTCGCAGATTAGTAGCTGGTACCTGGTGACACGCCGCACTCTACAACAAACCACGGAAGCGACGATCGCGCCGTGAGGTGGATCCAGCCCATGCGGGCTGCTCATTCACCAATCGATCACAGCCTCAGGAGCAACAATGATGGATTCTGCCCTGTCTTATGTACGTCAGAACAAAGAACGCTACCTCGCGGAGCTGCGCGAGGTCTTGACGATCCCCTCCATCTCGACCGATCCGGATCACAAGGCAGACATGCAGCACGCTGCGGAGTGGATGAGCTCGCAGCTTCGCTCCATGGGGATGAACAATGTTCAGATCATGCCCACAGCAGGCTATCCGGTGGTCTACGGCGAGTGGCTGGGCGCCGGGCAATCCGCCCCGACTGTCATGCTCTACGGGCACTATGATGTTCAACCGCCCGATCCGCTGGAGTTGTGGGTAAGCCCGCCCTTCGAGCCTGAGGTGCGAGGCGATTACATGTTCGGGCGCGGTTCCGCAGACATGAAAGGGCAGGTTCTCGCGTGCCTCAAAGCTGTCGAGTCGATCGTTCGGACAGGCCAACTCCCCGTGAATATCAAGTGGCTCATAGAAGGCGAGGAGGAGGTCGGTTCAGAGAACCTGGACGCATTCATCCAGGAGCACAAGGAACTTCTGGCGTCGGATTTCTGCTTAAATGCCGACGCAGGGATTCTGGCGGAAGACGAACCCTCCATCACCACGGGTTTGCGCGGACTGGCGTACTTCGAATTGCGCGTCTACGGACCAAGCAAGGATTTGCACTCAGGGCTATACGGCGGGATCGTTCACAATCCGGCGCAAGCGCTGACGGAATTGATAGCTGGCATGCACGACGCGAAGGGACGAGTGACATTGCCCGGCTTCTATGACAAGGTACGCAAGCTAAGCCAGAAAGAACGCCAGGGCTTCGCGCGACTTCCGCTGAGGAAGAAGCTGTACCTGCAGCAGACTGGAGTACCGGCCCTGTGGGGTGAGCCAAATTTCACGCCGCCTGAACGCGTGGGGGCCAGGCCGACGCTGGAAGTGAACGGTTTGCTCTCCGGTTTCACCGGAATTGGTTCCAAAACCGTGCTGCCGGCGCGGGCGATGGCGAAGATTTCGTGCCGGCTTGTTCCGGACCAGACGGAAGCAGAGACGACAAAACAGCTGCGGGCATACTTGAAGCAGAAGGCTCCGAAGGACATTCGCTGGGAGCTGGAGTACCTTCACGGCGCCGGTGCGGCTCTAACGAGCATAGATAGTCCGGGCGTGCAGGCGATGAGGCAGGCCATGAAAGAGGTCTGGGGGAAAGAACCCCACTTCCTGCGAGAAGGCGGCTCCATCGGCGTGGTGGTGCAGCTTCAGCGGCACCTCAAGGTCGATTCGGTGCTCTCTGGCTTTGCGCTGCCAGATTGCGATGCGCACTCGCCCAATGAGAAGCTGCACCTACCAACCTGGTATCGCGGCATCGAGACCCTCGTCCGGTTCTTCTATCACTTGCGGTAGCATGGAAGATCGCATCATCACGTACGGCGGGCAGGCCGTGATTGAGGGAGTCATGATGCGCGGGCAGACAGCCATGGCGATCGCCATGCGCGCGCCTGACGGCCGCATCGTCCTGCACAAAGAGAGACTAGGCACACTGTATCGTTCCCGGTTGACCAAAATCCCCTTTGTTCGTGGCGTGGTCATTCTCTGGGATGCCTTAGGACTTGGAATGCGGGCACTCACGATTGCGGCAAATACGCAGACGGGCGAGGACGAAAAACTCGAGGGTCCTGCCTTGTACCTGACACTGGGGGTCGCCCTGATCTTCGGGATCGGGCTCTTCTTCCTATTGCCAGCTGGGGTGGGTGCTCTGGCCGAGCGCTATCTGGGCTGGAATGCGTGGTGGGGCAATCTGCTCGAAGGCGTGGTGCGGCTGCTGTTGCTCGTTGGGTACATCTGGGCAATCGGCTTTCTGCCGGACATCAAGCGTGTGTTCGCCTATCACGGGGCTGAGCACAAGACCATCAATGCCTATGAGGCCGGCGCTAAATTGACTCCGGATTCGGTTGCCGCGTTCTCGCTGGAACATCCGCGCTGCGGCACGGCCTTCCTTCTCACCTTGGTGCTCTTCTCCGTGCTGCTCTTCAGCGCTCTGGGTCCGTTGCCGTTTGTGTGGCGGCTGGTGAGCCGGATTGTGCTCATCCCAGTACTGGCTGGCGTCGCCGTGGAGTACCTTCGATGGACCGCCAGTAACCTCGACAGCGCGCTCGTCCGCTGGCTGATCAAGCCGAATCTCGCGCTTCAGTCGCTCACCACGCGCGAGCCGGATGCGTCGATGCTGGAGGTCGCCATCGAGGCCTTCAGGACAATGCGTCAGGCGGAGGGCGAGTTTGCCGGCTGAGGACATGTTTGCGCCACGCATATCGAACGGATCACTAGTCCAGCCATCAAGATTCGCCTGAAATGGAGTAGTAGTTCGCCATGCGGAGATCCCACTGGATAGGCGCCGGGGTGGCCACGGCGTTGCTCATCGGCACGAGTCTGGCCGTCCTGGGGCTCTATGTTCGCGGCCGGCCCATTCCCGTTCCGATCCGCGAGAAGCTCTTTCCCGGAGTAGACTACGCCCGACGAGTCTCATTGCAGCCGGGCCTCATGATTGCTCATGTGATTACGATTGACATGCGGACGCCTGGGCTGCGCTTTCTCGTAACGCCGGCCGACGATCGGGGGAGTGATATGCCATTGCGGGCTCGCACGACATCGGAATTCCTCAACGAATTCGATGTGCAGATCGCGATCAACGGCGATGGATTCTCCCCGTGGTGGTCCCGCAGCCCGGCGGACTACTATCCGCACGCCGGTGACCCGGTACGGCCGCGTGGGGACGCGGCCTCGCGGGGCAAGATCTACTGGTCCACGAGTGAAGCTTTCCCAACGCTCTACATCAGCTCACGCAATGGACTTAGTTTCGATGCTCCAGCCAAGCCCTTCAACGCTCTCTCCGGGGAAACGATGCTGGTGATGGGAGGCGAGGTTATGCCGGATCTGGATGGTGTCGAACTGCATCCTCGCACCGCGATCGGGTATTCGCGCAACGGCAGGTATCTGTACCTGGTCGTGGTTGATGGACGGCAACCGTTCTACAGCGAAGGCATCACGCTTGCCGGGCTGGCGGATCTATTTGTCTCATTGGGAGCGCAATACGCCATGAACCTGGATGGAGGCGGTTCATCGACCATGGTCGTGGAAGGCGATAATGGGGAACCCCACATCCTGAATTCCCCGATCGACAACTACATTCCCGGGCGGGAGCGTCCCGTTGCCAATCACCTCGGAATCTCTGTGCGAAGATAGGCACTGATTCCGCACATTGCGGAAGCTAGAACTCGATCTCCCCGATCTGTTCGAAGTCCAGTTCCAAGTGGCTGCCCTCGGAGGCGCCGGCCTCTGCATCCTGCCAGGCGCCGGCTTGATCCCCTCGATCGCATAGGGACCTGTATACACAGAAGCGGCAGTGCGCACCTTCTTCCGTCAAAGGAAACACGTGCGTCGTTGATATCTCCCGGGCCGACGTTTCAATCGCAGACCAATCGCGCGTGAACTGCTGCTCATCGTACTGGAGCGTCGTTGGCTCAGACGGAAACTCCGCGAACCAGTAGATCATGGTGATCTCGCCGGGCTCGAATGGTTGACCATTGTTCAATTCCGCTCCTGCTTTCACCAGCATGGCGCGGTAGACGCGTGTCTGCCAACGGACAGCGAGCCACTCGTCCCGCGGCCGCCGCGCGAAGGTCTTCCAGTCATATATGATCGCCTTGCCAGTCCGCACGGCGAGCAGGTCGTACTTGCATACCAAACGATGCTCACCAAGGCGAGCCGTCAGCATCCTCTCGGTGTGGAGCGCATTCTGGCTCAGTTCCAGGTTCGCGGATACGAAGTTGTTCCACCAACGGGCAAGATTCGATGACGTTGCCATGGCGGCTAACTTGCTAGGCGGCAAGCCCAGCCAGTACTGCTGTACCATGCGGTGGAAGAGCAGCGCATCCCGCTGTCGCACCTCGGCTTCGGAGACCGGCTCAGCCTCCACAGCCGGCCATACCAATTCATCAAGGTAACGCAATTGAAAGCGGCGGGGGCAATCGGCGAAATCCTGTAGCGAAGACTGGCTGAATGTGAAGGGATATTGGCTCTGAACCCTGGATTGCAGCGGCGGCATCTGCATTGAAGTTCGACCCTAGGCTTGATGTGAGTATGTGGCAGCTAACGCTATCGCGCCAAACACGCCGGACTGCGGACCGAGCCCCGGCGCAACAATGTAGTTGTCAATGCTGTCAGTCAAGGCGGCGTGACGAATGTAGCCGCCCAACAAACGTATCACCTGCTGCCTGATGCGCGGTAGAAGGAGCTCGCGCTGCATGATGCCGCCGCCGAGGACAATTCTCTCGGGCGAGCTGACGAGAATATATGTCGAGACCGCGACGGCGATGTAGTCAGCCTCCAGCTCCCAAAAGGGATCATTGTCCGCGAGTTCCTCGCCGCGACGACCGAAACGCTGCTGGATGGCGGGACCGCTGGCTAGGCCTTCGAAGCAATCGGCATGGAACGGGCACGATCCCAGAAACGGATCGCGGCTGAGGTCGTGGGGGATGCGGATGTGGCCCATTTCAGGATGCTGGAGTCCATGTAGAGGCCTGCCGTCGACGATGATGCCACCGCCAATGCCGGTCCCAATCGTAAGGTACAGCGACGTATTGGTGCCGACAGTGGCGCCCCAGGTGTGTTCGCCCAGCGCAGCAGCGTTGACATCTGTGTCCAAAATGACATCGACCAACAGCGCCGAGTGGATAGCGCCCACGACGTCTGTGTTCTGCCAACCCGGCTTCGGGGTTGAGGTTATGAACCCGTAGGTCGGGGAAGCTCGCCTAAGATCACAGGGGCCGAATGACCCGATCCCAATTTCCCTGACCTGGCCTGCTCGGCAGAAGGGCGCGAAGAATTGAGTGACCTTCTCCAAGGTCTCAGTGGGGGTTAGGGTTGGGAACCGCGCTTGATCGAGCACGTGACAGGGATCGCTCCCAACCATGCAGTTGAATTTCGTTCCACCGGCTTCAATGCCGCCGTATATGCTGCCCGGAACCACAGCATGATTCTAGCATGCAAGAAGTCTGGACGATCACCCCTGGGGAGCTGCGAGCCCCCGCACGGACCGCGAGCCAGATCATATTCCGCGAAGAAAGAGTGTGGCGAAGGAATCGGCGTATAGGTGAGCCTGTTCTGCATTCGCCTTCCGCCGGCGCGCCGTGACACCAAAGAAATCGGGTATCAACACTACGAACAGGATCGAGCACATCACCTGGGCGAGGCGCATGCGAAGCAGTTGCCTGTCTTTGCGCGGATAGGTGAGCGCGGCTCGTTCCGCCAATCCATCGAAAACCTTAACCATGGCCCGGGCTCCGGCGGAGTCTTTTCGACCCTCAATCACGGCCTGGCTGAGATGCGCCCTTGATATGCCGGGGAAGCGCCTGCTGCCTTCCAGTATGTAGCGAAAGACCTCTCTCAGCGTGATCTCAAATGGCTTCCGCTTGTCGTCCAGTGCCAACATTACATCCCCGAGCATGTGGTTAATGGTGAGAGAGAGGGTCTGGGCGATCAGTTCATCTTTTGAACGGAAGTGGTAGTTGATGGAGGCGATATTGGTACCCGCCGCCTGGGCGATACGGCGAGTCGTAACCTTCTCGAGGCCGTACTTCTCGATGCAGGTGATCACCGCCTCGAGAATCAGCTGTCGGGTTCCTTGTTTCTGTCGCATTGAAGGTCACCTCAGGCGGGAATGCCGCACATCTGTGATGAGAGCTCCCAGAGCTGCCGGGCCGCCTGCGGGTTGCTTGCGCGCTCGCTCGGCCTGACCGGCTTGGCGTCCTTCCAGTAGATCTCATTCGAGGTCCTGAGGGCCGGCTCCGAGGCAAGATAGGCAATTCCCGCGGCAGACTGCCGTGGGGTGACACCTCCGCGGCGGCGTATATCCCATACAGCCCGTGCAATGAAGGAGTTGCTCTTCAGGCCAATCCCGGTGTTGACTAGGCCGGGGTCGGCAGCAAACGCACGCACGTTTGAGTCTCTGCCGAGACGGCGATTGAGTTCAAGCGTAAAGAGCACGTTCGCGAGCTTGGTCAGAGAGTATGCTTTGAGCGGGCTGTAGTGCCGTAGAAGCTGAATATCTTCCCAATCCAGTTTCCCCTGACGATGAGAGCCGGAGCTCACAGTGACAACGCGGGCCCAAGGCGCTGCCCGAAGCCTGGGCAGAAGCTCCCTTGTCAACAGGAAAGGGGCAAGGTGGTTCACCGCCCACTGCAGGTCAAAGCCCTCGGGTGTGAGCGTCTGCCAGAAAGGCACAGTGGCCGCGTTGTTGATGAGTGCATCGAGGTGTGGATGCTCCCAGCCATCCAAGACGGCGGCGACTTCCTTGGCAGCCCTGCGCACTTCCGACTGGATGGAGAGATCGGCCGTGATGTACCTAACCTGATCCGGCTGAACGCCGGGCTTTCGCAAATGCTGCTCAGCGCTCCTGCAGCGGTCGGCTGATCGACCGATCCCGATGACGCAGGCGCCGCCTTCCGTCAGGATCTCGGCCAACGCCAGGCCGATGCCCGAGGTGGCGCCGGTGATCACAAATGCCTTGTTTTTCATAAAGGTATCCATACCTTGTCTAGGGTGCATGTATCTTAGACTGGACTTCCGGTTTTGTCAAGTGTTTCATGCGCTTGTTTCAAACAGGTGATTGACAAGCCGGAATGAATGTGCTAGAGTTGAGGCGACAGATGCAGAGGAGCTCTTGCCCATGCACAGCATGTACCTGATCACTGGCGCCACGGGCGGACTAGGGAAAGCATTCGCGGTCGAGTGTGCCAGCCGCGGCTGGGACCTGTTCCTGACCGACCTCTCCGAAGAACGGCTCGGGGCGCTGGCACCGGCCCTGGAACGCACCTATGGTGTGGAGGTGAGGTATCAGTCGTCGGATCTCACGCTCGCGACGTCGCGAGCGGTGCTCTTTGGCGGCATTCAAGGTCTGCGGTTTCGAGGATTGATCAACGTTGCGGGGCTGGACAACGAAGGCTTCTTCATGGATCGGCGAAGCGATGAAATCACTACGATCATTCGCCTGAACATCGAATCGGCGCTGATGATGACGCACGGGCTGCTGCCGTGCCGCGACAACGCCGTGCCGTTCAGGATCATCAATGTCTCCAGCCTGGGCGCCTACTTCGCGATGCCGATCAAGGCCACGTATGCCGCCTCCAAACGCTTTCTGCTGGATTTCTCGCTGGCTCTGCGCAACGAATTGCGGGATGAGAACGTCACAGTGACGGTGTTGTGTCCCGCAGGTCTGCCAACCACGGAAGGCTGCATCGAAGCGATCGACGCGCAGGGGCTGATGGGGCAGCTCACTACGGAGAACATCGGAGCGGTCGCGCATCAGGCTGTGGAATCAGCGCTGCGCGGGCGGGCGACCGTCATTCCCGGCTGGCTGAACCGGACGCTACTGTTGCTCAGCGGATTGGTGCCGCCAGCCAGCATCGCTGAGCTCGTCGGCACGCGGTGGCGGCTTGCCCACCGGTGGCGAGCAGCCGGATAGCCATCACTGTTGGGATTTATTTTCCAAAGCCATCCACCAACCCCGGAGAGCTGCAAGCGCAAGTGCCGGAACCGCTTCGCCACGCCTACCCGTGTTCCCGCTCACGATGAGCTCCCTGCGCGCCCGGGTAATGCCCACGTACAACAATCGGAGACGCTCGCGAGCGTAGGACAGGCGGGCACGACTGGTATGTGCACCTTCCTCGTAGCACTCAAAGTCAGAAGTCGAAAGTGCAGCCTGCAGTTGCGCCAGCGCCTCGGCCTCAAGGTTGAGCTCATTGCGCAAGAACCATTTCTCGGAAACGAACCGGTCAGCAGGCTGAGCAGCGGGGAAGTCGTAGTTGTTCACCGACATGAGATAAACCCGATCCCACTCAAGGCCCTTGGCCTTGTGCATGGTGGAAACAACAACCTCACCCTTGTGCGCGTCGGGATCGAAGCCTGCGTCGTCGGCCGAGAAGCCGATGAACTTGCGTTCATTGCGCGCGATCTCGTTGAGATGCGGCGTAAGCTCGGGCAGACGCCATTGCGGGTTCTCATCGGCTATTTGACCCATGACGATCGCCAGCTTGTGGGCAAGGGCAAGGTCCGCGGCGAGTGAGAAGATGTCCTGGGCGAGGGCCAGCACAAGCTGGTCAACGGGCAGAACCGCAGCTGCGTGCCAGCGGGCCACCACCACGCGGAAGGCTTTGAGTTCGTCCCACAATTCCCGTTTCTCATCATCCGATAGCTCATCCAGAATCCCGCCGGCGAGTGGAATGGCACTTCCTACGCCGTCCAAGGCGGAGGATTGAAATGGCGGTGCCACGTAGTCCTCCACGTGCTTGAGTTTGCCCAGGATGCCAGCAGCGCGACCATTTAGAAGCTCGCGCGACTTATCAGCCCGCCAATCGCGTCGCCAGACCTTGTACGCCTGGGCAAGTCTGGTTGATGTGCGAGGGTCGGACAGGTATGCGAGCACATAGCTGAGGGCGCCCGCGACCGCGCGAGTCGGAGACGTGCTGCGAAGCAGTTCGCGGTGCGGAATTCCCCGCGACTGCAGGGCTTTCACCATATTCGCCGCATGGTCGTTGGTGGAGGATAGAACTGCCACGGTCGAATCCTTATGCGCAGGTAACCACTCCTGAAGCGATCTGGCCACGGCGAGTACCTCTTCCTGAGGTGTGAGCTTCCCGACCGCCAGGGAAATGCCGGAGGGATCGTTCGGAGGGTTGGGCTGCGGATCTCCCTCCGGTGCAGGTTCGATGAAGGGCTTTGACAGCGCGTCGCGGATGTCCTCCACCGGGTGGTCATTCATAGTCCATCGAACCAGAAAATTCGCAAGCTCCATGATGGATGGCTGGCAGCGACCGGATTCGGCCATGGGTACATTGTCGTGCTCGCGGATGAATGAGCGCAGCAACTCCGGATCCGCGGTGGTGAAGGTCTCGAAGATTGCCTGATTGGGATCACCGACACGCACCCAGTTGCCGCCCGGGCCGGCCAGCGCGGTGAGGATCTCCTGCTGAAGCTGGCTGGAGTCCTGAGCTTCGTCCTCCAGAATAAATGGCCAGCGATACCGAAGGCGCTCGAGCAACTCGGGCGAACTTGCAAGCATATCGGCCGCCAGGCGGATCAGGTCATCAAAATCCACTGCACCGCGATAGACGAGGGCGCTTTGGTAGGTGGAATAGATCTCGGCGCCCATCTGGGCGAGCGGCAGGGGAGCGGGTTGGTGATCGAGCGCCCGGCGAAGAGCCTCGGGAGTGAGTCGATGATCCTTGGCGGACTTGATGAAGCTCGCGGCCACCGACTCGATCAGGTCCGGCCAGTGCCTGCTATGCACCTGGCGGATCTGGCTTTCGCCAAGGCCCTCGCGGACATAGGCATCCCTGACATCAGGATGCATGTTTACCCAAGCGCGGGCCGCGTCGCGGATCATGGAGGAGGCCGCGGTCTCGTCGACGATCGTGAACCTTTTGTCCAATCCCGCCTGGGGAGGATTCTCCCGAACGATATCGTGGGCAAGCCCGTGCAGCGTCCTGACCCGGTATCCCAACTGCGGTATGAGATTCCGGGACTTTGCGAAGGCCGCGATGCGCGCGGAGAAATTGTCAACCGCGGAGTTCACCAGCGTGACAATCAAGATCTCCTGTTCCGGAGCGAGGCGCCCCGCGGCGATGAGCTCAACCGCCAACGCCGATAGCGTGTGGGTCTTGCCTGAACCCGGAACGGCACAGATGCCGAGCATGCCTTGAGAGTATCGAAGGATCCTTTGCTGGGAAGGGCGCGGTGTGAAAGGGATACTCATGGATGCACTGTGATCAGGGTTCCGGTGGTGAGCATTGGGGTGGGGTCTGGCGAGTTCTTCGATCCTGAGAGGCACCGCCAAGAGCGCATTCGTTCACGAAAGGAAATCACGCGCGCCGCATGGCTGCGGCCTTCGATCGTGCCTGTTCGGGAGTTGAAGCCTTCACAGGCTCGCCCAAGGACACCTGCTGGCGAAATAGGAGAATGAGGGTGAACAGAGCAATGAGGGTGGCTGCCTGAAGATAGGTCTGCGGGGCCGCCCATAGGAACATGGAATAGGAAAGCATGGAGAGGATCTGAAAGAGGATAGGCACATACCACAGACCAGGCGCCACAAATGCGAGAATCAACGAGATGGTATCGGCCGGGTAGTAGTATCGTTCGCGCATGTTCGGCAGGAAGAAGGGAACAAGTGTGACGCAAATCAGGGCGAGCAAGATGATGGCGGGGACATCCCTTCTCCTGGTGGTGCGCCAGGTGTAGTAGACCCAGATGAGGAATATGACAACGGCAACCAGCACCGCAGGCCATAGCAGCCATGAATATGCCGATCTGGGGAAGAAAACGTAGACAGTGGCGGCGTTGTGGGTGAGCGCCTTGCCGGAGTCCGTCTGGCTCGTGTAAAGCGTGAAGACCTCCTGCCATGTCCGGCCGAATGCAACCGACGGCGCCATGCAGATGGCGTAGACAACCGGAACAACCAAGAGCTGGTACCAGTGAATCTTGCCCCAGAGCATCATCACCAGGAGCAGCGGGACGAAGAAGATCCCCTGGGGTTTGAAGGCCAGTGCAATGGAGAAGAAGACGACCGCAGGCAATGGCCGGTCGACGAGGAGGAAGTAGAGACAAGTCAGGAGAAACGCGGTGTAAATGCTGTCAGCCTGTCCCCACACCGCGCTGTTGGCCAACATCGTCGGCCCGGTGAAGAACAGGGCAGACGCCAGTACCGGGACGTAGCCCTGCGGCCGCTGCAGCCGTACGATCTTGTAGATCATGAAGGCGGCGTAGATGTCGAAAAGCATGGCGATCAGCTTGACCGATGTGATAGGGGCGATCATTGACGATGTGAGCGTGGCAAGCGCCAATAAGTAGAGATACGGTGGCGTGTAGTTGTAGAAATCCTTGCCCAAGCCCAATAGGGGCCCATGCTTCTGAAGCTTGGCATACCATGGCAGAATGTGAGCTTCCATGTCGCTGTTGGTCATTGCCCGGGTGACGTACCGAACATAGATCGAAAGAAGAATTAGGATCACCGAGATGACGAGAGGTAAATAACGGCGGACGCGCTCCCATGCGGGATGCAGGTTGCCCTGACGGACGGCTGAAGACTTACGACGAGGGGACCGGGTTTGTATCATGCAACACCTGGTTGAGGGCAAGCAGGAGCCTGCCGCGTTGCTCAAAACCCGACTCGCCAAGCTGGCTGATGCAAACATAGACAGTCTGCCTGCAGCGACGGACGAGTCCGGTGACCAGCCTGGCCATGCCATCGAGATTGGCGAGTTCCTCTTCGGCCAATGTCCACTTGCGCCCCATAGGCCAACCGCGGCTGAGAACGCGCGTGTGCGTCAGAGGCTGATCAAGACGCTCGAACCATCCGCTCGAGCCTGGATCGAGCCAGAATTGTATGGCTACAGGGTGATTCATCATGAGGAATGAGTGTGCCGGCGCAAGCAGGACTGCATCCTTTGAAGCCGGCCTCCAGGATTCAAGGTACTGTGCCGCAAGAACTCCCTCGGCAAGCAGGTCCATGTACTCTTTTCCGACATCAAAGTCAGGATGATCAAGATCCACGAAGGACGGCTCCATGGCAAGCCGGAACTTCCTGATGGACTCAACCAGACTGCCGGCGACGCGAGCCTCATCGAGCCGGTCATGGAATCCAAAGCCTGGCTGTGAAAGCAACTCTCCGAAGAGTCGCATCAGGAAGTAGTCCAAGGGCTGCGACGAGCCCTCGCGATAGGATTGCAGCCAATCCCTCAGCTGGGAATAGCGCGCACCGTATATATAGGTGATGCGCTCCTGCACATCGGGGTTGATATCCTCAAACGAGGTCAGGGTGGAACTCTTCCGGTAGACGATCTCTGCCAACAGGTGCGCACGGACCAAGTCCATGCCAAGCACGATCATGAATGCTCGGACGACATCAAATTTCGGGGGCGGAATGTTCCAATGCGGGTGCGCGAGCGCAGCAAGGGTCAGCAGCGCCCGGGCAGCGGCCTCGTCGCGTAATGAGCGTGAGGGGCGGTGGGTGCGCACCTGGATGCCGCAAATCTCGAGACGACTGGTGATCGCGAAGCGGAGAGCGTCGGAGAGATAAGGCCCCACGATCGCGATCTCTGACGGTGATGTCCCCGTATTGACCACAAGGGCGCGGATCTGCTCCACTACCTTGTCCAGAAGCTCCGGGTAGAACCTGGCAGCGATGATGGGCATAACCTGTGCAGCGCGATCGTCGCGCACGGCGCGCTGCACACCTGGTGCGACCGGCGCTGGCTCCCGAATTGCCGCTGACAATCGGATCGCCAGCTGTCCCACCGCGGGCGACATAACAAACGAGCCATGCAGGGCCTGGCTGGACCGGCAGACATCGCGCAAGCCCCAACCCGTATCCACGTCAGCACCCAGAAACCGACGATAGCCGGCATCTTCGTCGTAGATGAGCAGCGCGGAATCCAGATGTGGCAGCCACGCGCGAATGGTATCGTGGGCGCGCGGGACATCCTCTTCCACGTTGTCGTAGATGAGGTGACGATAGGCCTTGCGCAGGTGCTCGCTTACGATCGGATCAGGCCAGAGGTGGGACCAGAATATCTCGAGCTGAAGCGAGAAATCAAGGAGGTTGTAGTTCAAGCAGAATTCCCTGAAGCGTGTGGCGCATTCCTGCGCCTCGGTGTAGATACGGCGCTGGGTGGGATCGCCGACCCAGGCTGAATCGAGCCGGGGCCCGATCTCGGTATAGGGGAATCCCACGGTCGCAGACTTGTTCAGGCTGTCGAGGATCTGCGAATAGAGCCGATTCCGGTCCATGGTCACGGACTGGAAGTACCCTTGATCGAGCAACGGGCGCACTATGTGCGACATGTAATACTGTGATGACTCAAGCGTCAAGAAGAATGGCGGGCGCTCAGGATGTGTAAAGCCAGCCTTGTCGGCCACCAAAGGCCAAAAGAGATCGCACAAGCGACGGGCGAGCCCCCCAATCGTCAGAGCCTCGATCTCGGTACCCGCGGCAATCTCCGGAGAGCGTGCCGTCGCCAAGTACGGATCCTGCAGCGTGCGCTGGGGCGCCAATACCAGGATCGAACCGCCGTGGGCGCCTTCGGACAGCAAGTACCGAAGGCGATAAACGCCGACCGTCGACTTCCCACTTCCAGCTGGTCCATGCAGGAATGTCTTGGAGTCCAGAGGCTCCTCGACAAGCGCCTGTTGTGCTTCAGTCAGGTTCACAGTGGGCTGTCTTTGGAGCATAGCAATCGGCCTCCCGACCTGAAGGACCTAGCCGGCCCTCTTCGACGGGTCGTAAGGCATGTGTCGGGGGAAGAATCCGGCTGTCTTCTTCCAGGCGTCCCAAGCCGAATGGATCTTCAAATCATTGAAAGCTGGTTCGAGATCAGCGGGCGCGCCCTGACCGTCCTTCTTACGTAGGGCCGAGGCAGTATCGGAATCGCCAAGGGCCGCGAATTCCCCATGGTACAAGTCCTGCGGAAAAGCCAAATAGCAAAGCGCCGTAAATCGCTCGGCAATCGATATTGTCTGTTGATCAAGTCCCCACCATTCCTCAATTGCGAGGACAGCAGGCCAGGGCCTGGCCCCAAATGGTCTACAGAGGTAACCTGAAACGGGACCGAATTGCTCTGTCTCATTCATACGCGATTGATGTGTACGGCGGCTCCCGAATTATAGTAGATGTGCCCCATTATTTAGGAAGTTGGGTGATTGAAGCGTCAGCTGGCTTGGGCGTGCAATGCAGGACCGGCAATAATGGAATGGGATTGGCGATGTGAGTGCCGGCATGAGGGCAAGAGAATACAGAGCGCGAGGGTGGAATTGATCCGCGAAACAAAGAGGAACAAATCGGCTGCTTCGGAGAGATGGGCCGATGAAGGTGTCCCCGTGGCACGTGAGGCAAGCCGGCATAACAAAGCAGCCACCTACCGAGTCCCCGAGATATTCACCGTCGAGGCCGGGCACCTAGGGTGGGGGAGCTTCGGAAGAAGGCTCGCGTGGTCAATCATAGCACACATGTTCTAACTCAACAAGTGTTGACATGGACTTGGGGCGCATGTATAATGTTGGGCGCTTCTGCCCTGGCAGGATGGTCGCCAGGGCGGTCGTTTGTAAACCCAGCTTCCCCGGCAATCAGCGTTGGATGCAGGAATCCCGCGGGTCGGCCGGCGAAGTGAATGACTGGAGCGAAAGATGCGATACGCAATTGTGGAAAGCGGCGGCAAGCAGTACAAGGCCGTCGAAGGGGAGCTGATCGAGGTAGACCGGCTTCCGGATGGCGAGGGGAAGCAGATCAGCTTGGAGCGCATTCTGCTGATGGCTGATGGCGATCAATTCCAGATCGGCACGCCGACACTAAGCGGAATAGAAGTCAAGGCCACGGTGGTCGATCACTTCAGCGGGCCGAAGGTGACCCACTTCCGCTACAGCCCGAAGAAACGGATCCGCGTACGGGGCGGACATCGTCAGCAGTACACGCGGCTGATGGTGGAATTCATCGGCGGCAAGGGAGAGGTCCGAAAGGCACCAAAGGCCGAGCTGGCGGTCGAGGCGGCACCGGCGGTGCAGGAGCCGGCCAAGGAAGCTCCGAAGAAGGCATCGCAAAAGAAAACGTCGACGAAGAAAACCGCAGACCACAAGCCGGCGACGAAGAAGTCGACGAAGTAGAGCGAGAGGCATACATGGCTCATAAGAAGGGCGGCGGTACCAGCCGCAATGGACGCGACTCGAACGGGCAGCGGTTGGGCGTGAAGCGATACGCAGGGGAATTCGTGCTGGCCGGCAATATCCTGATCCGGCAGCGCGGAACCCACATCACGCCTGGTTTGAACGTGGGAGCGGGCAGGGATGACACACTTTTCGCCACGATCGACGGCATCGTGAAATTCGATCTTGTGCGCGGACGAAAGCGCGTTAACGTGGTGCCGGCCGCGGCGAAGGAATGAAAGCGATGAAGGCCAACATTCATCCAACCTATTATCCTGACGCAAAGGTGAGCTGCGCCTCGTGCGGCAGGACCTGGACCACCGGCTCGACGAAGAAGGAGCTACGGGTTGACATTTGCTCCAACTGCCATCCCTTCTTCACCGGCGAAGCTCAGCGGCTCCTCGACATTGAGGGGCAGGTCGATCGCTTCTACAAGAAGCTTTCCGCCCGGCAAACCTATGTGGAAGGCCAAAAGGCCAAGGAGGCTGCAAAGAAGTCTCCGCAACGGCCGATTGCCGATCTAGGTCTCTCGGCCAGAGCCACGGATGCGTTGCTAAAGGCGGGCATCACCCAGGTTAGCCACTTCCTGGAGAAACTGGCAGAAGGTGACGCCACCATCCTGGCGATAAGCGGCTTTGGCCAGAAATCACTGATCGACGCGAAGAGGAAATTGCGGGCCCTTGGGTACGACGTGCCAGAGGCCGTAGAAACGGGTGCCCCTGCGTAGGATTTCCGGCACCGACAAACTCAGGTAAACTTGACAGGCAGATGCAGTAGCATCTGCCTGTTTGTTGGTGAAGCGATCGCGGGCCGCACCGGAGGCGTGCGGAGGGATCGTTTGCGGCAGCAACGACATGACGTGAATCGAGCTTGAGGGACGGAGGACGATTCGCATGCGACACACGCAGGGTTCGGTCGAGGTGATCTGCGGTTCGATGTTCAGCGGAAAGACAGAGGAGCTGATCAGGAGACTGGTACGCGCCAGGATTGCCAGACAGAAGGCGCAGGTGTTCAAGCCAGCGATCGACATGCGCTATGCAGCGGAGAAAGTGACTTCTCACACAGGGGCGGACTTCGAGGCCATTCCGGTGGATCAAGCTGTGGAGATCCTGAAGCGAGTCGATCCAGACACAACTGTTGTCGGTATCGATGAGGCGCAGTTCCTGGATGCAGCGCTTGTAGAAGTTGTGCAGCAACTGGCGGACAAAGGGATCCGGGTCCTGGTTGCAGGGCTGGATATGGACTTTCGCGGAGAGCCCTTTGGGACTTTGCCGATTCTGATGTCCCGGGCAGAGCGCGTGGACAAATTGCATGCGATTTGCATGGTGTGCGGGGACGAGGCCTCGCGGACCCAGCGACTGGTGAACGGACAGCCAGCCCGCTACGACGAGCCGATCGTCATTGTGGGTGCGGCTGAGCTGTATGAGGCGCGTTGCCGCGCTCATCATGAAGTTCCGCGTTAGCGGAGAGGGGCTAGGCCGGACCATGCAAGACTACCGAGAAGTTCTTGCGGAGATCCTGATCGACGAAGCCACGCTGCAGAGACGCGTGGCCGAGTTGGGCGCCGAAATCAGCGCAGACTACCAGGGCCATCCAGACCTGCTGCTTATCTGCATACTGCGAGGGGGAGTACCCTTTCTCGTGGATCTCAGCCGGCACCTGACGATTCCGCATATGATGGACTTCATGGCGGTCACGTCCTATGGTGCAGGACGGCGCGACTCGGACGGCAATGTGCGAGTGGTCTTTGACCTTCAGATGAATATCATGGGAAAGGATGTCCTGCTGGTTGAGGACATCGTGGACAGCGGACACACAATCGCATCGGTACTTGGCATGCTCGGGACCCGTCAGCCAGCGAGCTTGAAGGTGTGCACACTCCTGGACAAGGCGGAACGTCGTGAGGCGGTCGTGCCGATCCACTACCGAGGATTCACGATACCGAACCGTTTCGTGTTCGGCTATGGACTTGATCTGGATGAGTACTACCGCAACCTGCCGTTCATCGGCGTGGTAGATCTGCAGAAATATCGATCTGAGTAGTCGCCGCGGGATCGGAGCGGATTTCTCGGCTGGTCCGGCCGAGATCGCCACATCTGATGTCCAAGAAGCAAGCGAATGATGGATCTGCATATGCCGGCCGATGGGTGGCGCGTGTGCAGGGGAAGATCGTCGGCCAAGGGGGTACGCCCGAGGCCGCGCGGCTGGCAGCCCAAGGCAACCGACACAAGGAAAAACCAGAGATCAGCTACATGCATGCCACGTCTTCCCTAGCACTCTCACCTCTTCTGGACAAGGTCGCGTCGCTGGCGCAGGACCAGGACGTCTACCTGGTCGGCGGCGGCGTCCGGGATGCCTTGCGGGGGGTGGTATCACATGATCTGGACCTGGTGGTTCCGACGAACGCCATCGGCCTGGCGCGACGTGCCGCAGCCTCGCTTGGAGCGGACTTTTACGTCCTGGATGAAGCATTCGATGCGGCGCGGGTGATCGTCATGGGCCCCTCGGGCACCCGTGATGTGCTCGACTTCACATCATTCCGCGGAAGCAATCTCAGTGCCGACCTGGAAGGCCGGGACTTCACTATCAACGCCATGGCACTGGATCTTAAGACCCGGACGACGCTTGACCCGCTGCAGGGGGCGGCGGACCTGCGGGCCAGAACGATCCGCGCGTGCTCGCCGACAGCCATGCAGGACGATCCAATACGCGTGCTGCGTGCGGTGCGGCTCGCCGCGGCGCTCGACCTGAAGATCGAGCCAGCCACCCGGGAAGCCATGAAGGTGGCAGCGAGTCTGCTCTCGAGGACCTCTCCCGAGCGCCAAAGAGATGAGCTGTTCAAGATCCTCGGGGGACCCCGACCAGATGCGTCCATGCGCGCCATCGAGATGCTCGGTCTGCTTCCGCACTTCCTGCCGGAATTGACCTGCCTCAAGGGAGTTGAACAGCCGGCGCCTCATGTTCATGACGCATGGGAGCATACGCTCAGTGTGTTGCATCATCTGGCGGGCATGCTGGACCTGCTCCTGGAGGGCAGGTTGGAGGACGCCAACGGGATCCTGGCGAGCCTGCTTACCCTGGGAATCGGCCGCTACCGACCGCAACTCGAAGCGCAATTCGCAAGAAGCCCAAATCAGGATCGAACACTGCGTGCCCTGCTGGAGTTCACCGCGCTCTATCATGACGTGTGCAAACCGTCAACGAAGTCCGTTGATAGCGAAGGGCGAATCCATTTCTACGGCCATGAACATCAAGGCGCACAGGTCGCCATCCAACGCGGCCAGCAATTCAACCTGAGCAATGGGGAGATCGCCCAGATCGGAGTCATCATCGACTACCATCTGCGGTTCTTCTTCCTGGCGAGACGCATGGAGGAGCAAGGCGAACTCCCTTCGCGCCGCGCGATCTATCGATTCTTCCGTGACTCGGATGCGAGCGCGGTCGGCTTGATCCTGCTTGGGCTCGCGGACCTCAGGGGAACGCGGGAGCACACGCTTTCAGAGAAATCCTGGTTGGCTTGGGTCAACGTGGCACGGGCGCTGCTGGAGAACCTCTGGGAGAAGCCGGCTGAGACCGTGGCTCCACCCCGTCTGATAGATGGGAACGACCTCATGCAAGTCCTAGCCCTTGAGCCTGGACCCATCGTCGGCGAGCTATTGGAGGCGATCCGTGAGGCCCAAGCCACTGGAGTGGTGAGCACGAGGGATGCGGCGCTTCAATTTGGACGCGACTGGCTACTCAGGAAGAGCACGTGAATCATTGCGCGGCACTCCCTGCCGGAGCTTGGCGCGAGGTGCTGACCAGAATCCCAGCCATTGCATTTGGCCGTCACGATGCATCCTCAGGGTGCTTGCGTGGTGATGGAGGAGACGATGCAAGAAATGGCGCTTAATGTCGATGGCATCAACATTGCCTTTGCTCGCAGGGGCAGAGGCACGCCACTTATCCTCATACATGGTTATCCACTTGATCGGACGATCTGGAATGAGATGGCAGAGATGCTGGAGGGCGAGTTTGACCTGATCATTCCCGATCTGCGCGGTTTTGGCGCTTCCGACGTCATGGAAGCAGACCGATCGATCATCGGATACGCATCCGACCTGGCGGGATTGATGGATCGCCTGAAAGTGAAGCAGGCTCACGTGGTCGGACATTCCATGGGCGGCTATGTCGCACTTGCGTTTGCCCGTGAGTTCCCCGGCAAGACCGCCGGCCTCGGCCTGATCGCCTCGCAAATCGTTGCCGACACCGCCGAGTGGAAAGCGGGACGGCAGGCAACGGCAAGACAGATCATGGAGGAGGGCATCGGGGCCGTGACCATAGGCATGGCGCCCAAGCTTTCGCCGGATTCGGGCGTGCAAGCATTTGTCAGCGGGGTGATGGCCCAGCAGCGACCCCTGGGACTCGCAGTGGCGCTTGACGCGATGGCTGGCAGACCAGATTCGACGGATGTGTTCAGAAGCTTCAGGTTCCCCGTTGTCATCGTCCATGGTGACGCGGACGAGCTTATCCCGGTTGAGCGTGGACGGGAAATGAAGGCTCTGCTTCCATCGGCCCACTACCTTGAGTTGCCGGGCGTTGGCCACATGCCCATGCTCGAGAACCCTGCAGCCGTGGCCGAGGCATTGCGTTTTCTGGGGACGCTGAAGGACAAAGGCATCACGCTCCATGACAAATGAAGATTGCACGAAAGATCGCTGGTCAGAGGTTGGCGAGCATGCAGCGCCCGAACCGTCGACCGTCATCGGTGGTCATAACGCGCACGGGACGCGCCGAGTTGTTTACAAACTACTGCAGGCAAGGTGATGTTCGTCCTGCGCGGCGAAGATCGGGTTTGGTACAATTCTTCACAATTTTGCATTGATCGAATTCCAGGAGGACGGAATGAAGAAGTGGGTGTATGTATTCAATGAACTCCGTGCGGTGGAAAAGGCAACCGGCGGGAAATGGGACGATGTCAAGGCGCTAGTTGGGGGTAAGGGGGCGGGATTGCTGGACATGACACGCGCTGGCGTGCCTGTGCCACCTTTCTTCACGGTGACCACTGAGGCCTGCAACGAGTATCAGAAAGCCGGAAGATTTCCTACCGGGATGTGGAAGCAGGAGCTCGCCGCCCTCAAGCAGATTGAGAAGGCAACCGGAAAGAAATTCGGAAGTCCAGACAGACCGTTGCTGGTCTCGTGCCGATCGGGCGCCAAGTTCTCGATGCCAGGCATGATGGACACGGTGCTCAACATTGGCCTCACAGATGAAACGGCCGCGGGGATCGTCAAATCGACCGGCAATCCACGCTTTGTGTATGACTCATACCGCCGCCTGGTCGAGATGTTCGGAACCGTAGTCCTGGGAATAGCGGATGAGGCTTTTGAGGAGCCGCTCAAGACGTACAAGCAGAAGAAGGGATACAAGCTGGACGTGGAGATGACAGCTGACGACTGGAAGGAGATAGTCCGCACGTTTCGGGCTGTCGTCAAGGACCAGAAGGGCATCGACTTTCCCCAAGATCCTTACAGGCAGTTGGAGCTGGCCACCGAGGCGGTCTTCAAGTCCTGGAATGGAAAACGGGCGGTCGACTATCGCCGAAAGGAGAAGATCCCTGACGATCTTGGAACAGCCGTCAACATCGTCACCATGGTATTTGGCAACATGGGAGAGGACTCGGGCACCGGTGTAGCCTTCACAAGAAACCCATCAACGGGCGATGCAAAGATGATGGGTGAATACCTGCTCAATGCTCAGGGCGAGGATGTTGTGGCCGGTATCCGAAATGCGGATCCCATTGAGAACCTGAAGAAGGATATGCCCGAAGCTTACATGCAATTCATGGAGATTACGACCAGGCTGGAGAAGCACTACCGCGAGATGCAGGACGTCGAGTTCACGATCGAAGGCCGTAAGTTGTGGATGCTGCAGACCCGCAATGGCAAGCGCACCGCCAAGGCTGCAGCAAAGATCGCAGTCGACATGGCAAATGAGGGACTGATCAGCAAGGAAGAGGCGGTCAAGCGCGTTTCCCCGGAGCAAGTCGATGCGTTGCTGCACCCCAGGTTCGATGACAAGGCGAAGGACAAAGCTGAGGCTTCCGGGACAATGTTGGCGACAGGCGTGAACGCCAGCCCAGGTGCGGCCGTTGGACAGGTGTACTTCGATGCCGATACGGCCGAGCGCATGGCAAAGGAAGAGAAGCAGGCCGTGATCATGGTGCGGCCGTTCACGAAGCCGGATGATGTGCACGGAATGATCGCGGCTCGAGGCGTGCTCACAAGCGAGGGTGGCGCCACATCGCATGCAGCGGTTGTAGCGCGGCAGTTTGGAATCCCGTGTGTGGTGGGCGCTGCCACGATCAAGATCGATCTCGACAAAAGGCTGATGACGGTTGGCGGGACCACTGTGCGCGAAGGTGAGTGGATCTCGGTCGACGGTGGGTCCGGCAAAGTCTTCCTTGGAAAGATTCCCATGCTTGAGCCGTCGCTCGAGGAGCAGGTGGAGCTCATGACGCTGCTCACGTGGGCAGATGAAATATCGGCTCGGCCCAATCAACGAAGCGCGCCGAAGGGGTGGCCGACGAGGGGCCTGCAGGTCTGGGCGAACGCTGACTATCCCAAAGATGCACGCCGTGCGCGAAGCTACGGCGCCATGGGAATTGGTCTTTGCCGGACGGAGCACATGTTCTTTGAGCCCGAGCGATTGCCGATTGTGCAAAGGATGATCATGGCGAGCTCGTCCGAGAGCCGGACGGCAGCCCTGAATGAATTGCTTCCACATCAGCGGCAGGACTTCGATGGCCTATTTGAGGCGATGGACGGCCTGCCAGTGATCATTCGTCTGATCGATCCGCCGTTGCACGAATTCATGCCCTCAGAGGAAGAACTCTTCGAGAAGGTCATCACCATGAGGGTGAAGGGCGAAACGGACGGACTGGCTGAGAAGGAGAAGCTGCTTGAGACCATACGGGGACTGCACGAGTCCAACCCGATGATGGGTCTGCGCGGCGTGCGCCTGAGTATCGCCATGCCCGAAATCGTCGAGATGCAGGTCCGCGCCATCTTTGAGGCGGCTGCAGACTGCACCAAACGGGGAATCGTGGTGAAGCCTGAGGTCATGATCCCCTTGACGGGCACGGTGAAGGAATTGGAGTGGATCCAGCCGCGACTGACGCGCATCGCCAAGGATGTCATGCAAGAGAAGGGCGTCAAGTTCCCGTACAAGTTCGGAACAATGATCGAGATCCCGCGGGCCGCGGTCACGGCTTCAGACGTGGCGAAGCTGGCGGAATTCTTCTCCTTCGGCACCAATGACCTGACACAGATGACGTTTGGATACTCGCGCGATGACGCAGAGCGCAACTTCCTTGTGACCTACGTGGAGCAGGGCATCCTGCCCGTCAATCCATTCCAGACGATCGACCGAGAGGGCGTGGGCAGATTGATGAGAATGGCGATCGAGGAAGGCAGAGCGACTCGGCCGAACCTGGAGGTTGGCATCTGTGGTGAACATGGCGGCGATCCCGAGTCGATCGAGTGGTGCCATCTGATTGGCAACAACTATGTGAGCTGCTCGCCGTTCCGCGTGCCGATCGCACGGCTGGCGGCGGCGCAGGCGGCGCTGAAGTTCCGAGCCAATGGTGCGAGAAAGGCCAAAGCCTCACGGCCAAGATCCAGGCGCCCGAAGGCCCAGGCACGGATCAAGGTAGGCACGAAAAGCGGGCGAAAGACCCGCCGCTAGTACTGGAACAAACCGCCCCTCTGAAGAGGGGCGGTTTGTTCCAGTACCATCCGCGCTGTGATGACAGTGGACTAGAATAGTCATCGAGAATACTGAGTTCATGCAGGCGCTGGCCTAACACATTGAGACGGCGCTTAGCATGCTCCTCTAGTCTGCGAAATCAGGAAGGTAGCAAGCCTTCCGGATCTTCATTCTGATGCGGCATTCCATCTACCTGCATATCCCGTTTTGCACCCATCGGTGCGCCTACTGCGACTTCAATACGTACGCCGGGCAGGAGAGCGCCATTCCGGCGTATGTGGCAGCCTTGTGTAGAGAAGTGGAGTATGTGGGGGAAGAGGCGCCGCGGAACGTCACCATCCATACGGTTTTCTTTGGTGGGGGTACGCCCTCGCTGCTTTCGCCGCAGCAAGTGTGGGCTGTGCTGGACACGATTCGTTCGGCCTTCAGGGTTGAGGACGATGCTGAGGTCACGCTCGAGACGAATCCCGGCACGGTGTCGGTAGCGGCCCTGCGATCGCTGCTAGGCGCCGGGGTCAATCGGATCAGCCTTGGTGTGCAATCAGCCAATGGCGAGGAACTCCATATGTTGGAGCGGGTTCACAGCTTCCGGGATGTTCTGGATGCCGTGTCAGCCTTGCGCCGCGCGGGATTTGTCAGTCTGAACACGGACTTGATCTACGGAGTGCCGGAGCAGACCATGGAGACATGGCAGACCACGGTCAGGCGAGTGCTCGGCTTTCATCCGGAGCACATTTCCGCATACGCACTAACACTTGAACAAGGCACGCCGTTCGGGCAATGGGCCAGGCGGGGATTGTTGCCGCCGCTGGATCCTGATCTGGCCGCTGATATGTACGAGTGGCTTGAGGAGGAATTGCGATTGCAGGGATACGCTCAGTACGAGATCTCGAACTGGGCCCAGGACGGGCGGGAGTGTCGGCATAATCTGCAATACTGGCGCGGAGGCCCGTACCTCGGCTTTGGTGCCGGGGCTCACGGGTACACCTATGGCTACCGCTATTCCAACGTGCTTGCGATCAAGAGTTATATCGAGCGGCTTTCAGAAGGCGGGCCAGATCCACGCGAGGAAGGCCGGGGATCCGAACCTGGCGAATCCGAGTTCGCGCCCTCGCCACAATACCCCTGTTCGCCGGCGGCAATTAGCCAGCATCGACAGAGCTCTGAAGAGGATATGTCCGAATTCATGATCATGGGGCTGAGGCTGACTCGAGAAGGAATCAGCGCCGAAGAGTTTCAAAGAAGATTCGGTCAGGGGCTGTTCGAGACATATGGACCGAGACTAACAAAACTGACGCAGTTGGGTCTCCTGGAATGGGCTGATTGCAAAGCCTTCGGAACCGAGAGTAGGGTGCAGGATGCGCGAGGCAAGGCCGACAAGATCGTAAGATTAACCAGGCGCGGCCGGCTGCTTGGCAACCGCGTCTTCTCGGAGTTTGTCGGGCTGTCTGCCACGGTCTGAAGGCAGGTGACGCGCGCGTCGCAGGACGGGGCAACGCAGAACCGCGGATACTATTGACGGACAGGGGGCGGCTTAAGAGCCGCCCCCTCGATCCTGCCGTTCTAGTTGATTCGAGGTGGACCGGACCGCCAGCCTTTGCCCAGACACGCGAGCCGGAAACCTCACCAGCCAAAGTGCGAGGGCAATCGGGAACTGGCCAAGCCTGGGAATTGCTGGCCGCTGTGGAGACGGACAACATCCTGTGTTGGGGTGCGAAGGGCCTTCCTTCAGGCATGCTCCTGGCTGACATGCGGATCGCCGAAGAGGAGCGCGTTGCTAGTTACCTAGTGTGCTCCCGACGAGGATTCCATTGGCCCAGTAGAAACCCGTGGGCCCGGATGGCAGCACGTCGTATGTGGCAGTCTGCTCCGAAGGCAACATCTCTGCGGAGAAGACCACCGCTCCATCGAGCTTATCACCTGGTCGTATGGCGCCAAACGTGCGCCCGTCTGCGGTCGGATGCCCCGGAGAACCCCAGAGTTCGCGACCATCGGTCAGAAGCACATGGACCAGCATGTGACCAGGCGGCACCTCTGTACGGGATACCTGTGTAATGCTCGCGGGGAACCTTGCACCGGTTTCGCTCGCGGACCAGACTTCATCCCCAAGGCGCATGTTCTCTATGGGGGTTGGTCCCTGCGGTGTATCGATCAGAGTGCCGGCGGGCAGGCAGATGAGATGTTCAACCCCCCCGGGGAAAACGCCGAAAACTTGCGGGCCGAGGCAAAGTACCCCTACCGGGCATTCAGGTCCGGCTGTGGGCTGCGCTTTGTGTTTCGTCGGTTGCGGCTCCAATGATGGGCAAAGATGCGGCTCGTAGCCCGTTGGCTTGAAGCCAACTGCCGCCCAGCAGGTATTGTCCACCGCGTATATCGCCTTTATCGGGTAGTCCTTCTCGCTCTTCTCCGGCGAACCCGCCTGCTCCTCAGTGAACCGATCGTTGTAGTTGAACTGGGCTGGATCGCGCAAGCCCTCGTCCGCCCATGCGCCCCACATGAAGGCAATTCCGGCGAGGGAGCGCTTGAAGGCGAACTGAATGGCCGCGGTGACCCTCGGGTTGAGTCTCACCCATACCAGATCAGGATCTTCCCCCTGGCCTTGATCGAATATCACCTTGTCATAGCCGTTTCCGGGATACACGGCGTCAGATTTCTCGGCCGAGGCGCCACCGGTATCGTGGTTGGTGTCCTGCAAGACGCGCACCGTTTCTGCCAGCCACTGAGGGGAATATGGTGGGTAGGCCCAGACGAGGTAATCGCCGAAGCCATCGTGGTCGACATCCAATTCCACGCCGTAGTTGATGCCGGCGGGATCGTTCATGTCGCCGCCGATCAAGTCGAAGGAGACATAGTACCAAGTGGGATCTTCGGTGAGTTGGAATGTGGTGATATCCAGCTGAGGCAAGTAGGTCATGTCGGTCTGAGTGAATGGCCGCTCGAATAGGTTGATCTTGTACGAATCGCCGTACGGAGCCCGGTGTTCTGGCCCAGTCCCGGAGGAGTCCACGTCATAATTCAGCTTGCCGGCAGCGCCGATGTTTGCGGGGGTCGCCACATGGTGGCTGGCCATGATCGTGGCCACCAGAGGCGGCGGAGTGGCGCTACCCGCCGAGGCAGGTAACGGATTGGATTGAGCCGAGGGCGGTATGGATGTGTTTGCAGGCATCGCCGCGGGAGACGGACCCGCGACTGCAAGAAATGGAACGCTGCAAGACAGGCTCAACAAGACCGCGATAAGAAGCAGGCCAGATACGATTCGGTGGTCTTTCATACTCATCTCCTCTGACTTCTCCTACGTCGAGGCCGAGCACGATCGCTTGAGGGCCTCGCAATGCAACTGCCGGGTGACCGGGCGTCACTCGCCTTTTCAAGACAAGGTGGAGAGGGCGTTGTCCCCGTACCCACGGGGCATGCCTACGTGCTCATCGGCCGTCGTGACTGTGTCTTCAGAATGGCACCTTAGCCGGGCAAGCGACAATCCGCGGTGCCACCCCGCGGAAGCGCGCCCCTGGCGCCCTCCCCGTCCTAAAATCATTATGCGCCTTTTTGCAGGTATTTTCAAGGGCAAGCGGCTAGGCAGGTGACGCCAGCACTCTGCGGATCGCTGGAGCCACATCCGTCAGATCATGCAGCCCATCGGCGAATGTGCGCCGCTGTACGACAGGGCCAATGAGGAGGGCAGGAACCCTTGCAGCCGTATGTCGCCGAGTCGAGAGATCCTCCATGTTGCCGTGATCCGAGGTAATGAGGGTCAGTTGGTCGTCGCCCGACGCGGACAGCAGACCTTTGAGAACTGCGTCGAAGGTTTCCAGCTGCGCCATGGCCCATGGCATATCCTGCTTGTGACCTGCATAGTCCGTGGACCAGTACTCGAACAATGAGAAATCGTAGCGGGCAGCCACTTGCGCCAGCAGCCTGCCGGCTGCTTCAGGACTATGCACGGGAGCGTCTGGAAAACCCAGCACGTCGACCCAGCCAGTGCCAGTGAAATCCGCAGACAAGGCCAGACCAGCGAAGAGATCATCCTTATCGAACAGGCGGATTCCCGCGGAAGTTACGGCGAGCGGGATAGAGGAGTAAAGCCGCCTTCCAGACATCACTCCGCGGAAATATCGCGGCGGATACGCATTGAGCAATGCTACTGATCGGCCAAGGCTTTTCAGCTGAGAGAATATATTCCCATTGAGCAGGAACTGCGCCACGGCCGGACTGGGCTTGGGCCCGTAGTGCTCGCCGATCCGCGCCGGGATGTTGATACCAGTGAGCAGGACAGCCTGACCCGTGGCGGACTGCGGCAGCCCTGGCACGCCAAGGGTTGCATCGAGGGCTAGAAGCGTGGCGTGATTCGTCACCAAGGGCGCAGTGGCGGTGATGAGCCTGCGCCCTCCAAGCAAATCCTCGACGCTCGGCATCCGAACGCGGGCAAAAGGATTCGTGACGGGATCATCGGCGCCGAGCCCCACGCCATCGAGGAAGATGAAGAGAATCCGCATAGTCTGCTGCAGCTGCTCGGCCGCGAGGCGTCTCAGCCAACGACTCCAATCTTTTCGAACAGGAACCAAGCAGAAGGGCGGCCGCGCACATCGACCCCATTGTTCCGTTCGAGAAGTTGGAAACCGCGCGATACGACGGCGCCGAGATCTGCCACGTCCAGGCCGATGCTACCGGAGCTCCGAATGGACTTGAGAAACCCATACATAAGCCAATGCCCGCCGGGCTTCAAAATCGCCAGAAGGTTGGTCACGTACATTGTTCGATCCCGAATGCTGTGAAAACAGCCGATATCCAGCGCCAGATCATAGGAACCGTGGGAGTCCATGCTCCGGGCAAGATCCGCAACGAGGAAGGAAGCATTCACGCCTGCCCTCCCGATCTTTCGCCGGGCCAGTCGGATCGCTCGGTCCAAAAAGTCCACTCCGGTCACCTTCCATCCACGCTGGGCAAGCGTCAGAACATTGGTGCCCGTCCCGCACCCCAAGTCGATGGCACGCCCTGGATGGTGCGTATCGATGTAGGCAAGCAGTTCGGGAGGGGATTTGCCATTGTCCCAGGGAGGGCGGAACAGGTACCACAAGTCGAAGTGAAGCCGACGGAGCAAGGATCAGTCCAACAAAACGAGGAAATTGTGAGATTCCTGCAAATCGATCAGAGGTGGGGTTCCTAGAGGTTGATGCCCACGAGCCTCGATCAAGACGCACGCAGTCAGGTATGTAACAAAATATGAGGAGCGGAAAGAAGAGAAATCACCTGTCGATTGCGGCGCTCAGTGTCAGTCCTTGCTTATGACACTCAGCACTTTGACAATTCCACTTTCTTCTCTTACAATCGTCGGGCTCAGGCTACCGCAAGCGGCATCGCTGCGCAAGACCAGACTGCGCCCGTCCCGCATGGATAGCCACCGGAGTGGGAGGGTCTCCGCGTCGGAAGAAAGCCCGAGGCGGGAATCCAGTCTGGTCGCATCATGTTCTGAGGAAGGGTATTGATGAAGGAGTATACCACCGAGTTTTTACGGAACGTTGCGCTGGTTGCCCACGGGAGCGCGGGAAAGACCATGCTCGCGGAATCCATGATCTATCTGACAGACGCTACGACACGGATGGGGAAGATCGAGGATGGCTCGACCGTATCGGATTACGACGAGGAAGAGATCCGGCGAAGGATCTCGCTCTCAGTCAGCCTGCTTCCGCTGGAGCATCGCGACCATAAACTAAACGTGCTGGATGCACCTGGTTTCACCGACTTTGTGGGCGAGGTTGTTTCTGCGCTGAGCGTGGTCGAGGCGGCTGTGGTGGTTGTGGACGCAGTGGCCGGCATGGAAGTTGGAACGGAGATCGCCTGGAGGTATGCCGATGACTTTGACATGCCGCGACTTGTGGTCATCAACAAGCTTGACCGTGACAATGCCAGCTTCTCCAAAGCATACGACTCGGTTGAGGAGTACGCGCATGCCGGCGGCCACCGACTGGTCAAGGTCCACTTACCTGTGGGGGAGAAGCACGACTTCAAAGGCGTAATCGATCTGATCTCAATGAAGTCATACATGGGGGATGGCAAGACCGCATCGGAAATCCCAGCCGATATGCTGCAGGCGGCGAAGGAAGCGCATGGAGTCCTTGTAGAAGCGGCCGCGGAGGGTGAAGATTCCCTGCTGGAAAAATACCTTGAAAACGGTTCTCTTTCGGACGAGGAGTTGATCCGTGGACTAAAGAAGGTTGTGCAGGCGGGGGCATTCGTGCCCGTATACTGCGCAGCGGGGGCACATTCAATTGGAGTGTTGCCGCTCCTGAACGGGATCGTCGACCTCCTGCCGTCGCCTGCTCAGGCCAAGGAGCGATTGGCGGAGGGCCGCGAGGGGACAGAGAAAGTTGTCGCGTCTGATGCAGGGCCATTGGTTGCGTATGTCTGGAAGACCACGGCGGATCCGTTCGTGGGAAGGATGACATACTTTCGCGTCTTCTCGGGGTCGATCCAAGCCGATTCACGCGTGTGGAACCAATCAAAGTCTGCTGAAGAGCGGATGTCCGGACTGCACGTGCAGCGCGGCAAGGAACAAATACCTGTCAAGGTAATCCACGCAGGCGACATCGGCTCGGTTGCCAAGCTGACCGTGTCTGCCACCGGAGATACTCTTTGCGACAAGACCCATGCGGTCACGATTCCGATACCGAAGTACCCGGCGGCACTCTTCCGCGTGGCCATCGGGCCCAAGACTCAGGCCGATGCTGCCAAGATCAGTTCCACGCTGACGCGCTTGTGCGAAGAGGATATGACCCTTTCCTGGTTCAATGAGCGCAGCACGGGCGAGACGGTGCTGCAAGGAATGGGCGATCAGCACATCGACGTTGCCATCCACCGCGCGCAGTCGAAGTTCCAGGTTGGACTCCTGACACGAGAACCGAAGGTGCCCTATCGGGAGGGCATTACAAAGAAGGCGTCGGCTCAGTATCGTCACAAGAAGCAGACCGGCGGCGCGGGGCAATTCGGGGAGGTACATCTGCGGATCGAACCGCTGCCGGGAACGGATTTCGAGTTTGCCGACGAGCTGGTGGGCATGAACCTGTCGCGTTCGTACCTTCCGCCGATCGAGAAGGGCATCAAGGCGAGCCTCGAGCAAGGCGTCTATGCTGGATACCCGATGAGCAACGTGAAGGTCATCGTTTATGATGGCAAGGAACACCCGGTTGATTCCAAGCCGGTCGCATTCGAGATTGCCGGACGCGAGGCCTTCAAGCTCGCGGTGCAAGGAGCCGGACCGGTGCTCTTTGAGCCCATCATGAACGTGCGGATTGTGGTACCCGATGCACACATGGGCGACGTAATGGGCGACCTGAACACACGGCGAGGCCGGGTGCAAGGTACTGAATCCGAGCGCGGCAACACAGTCATTGTGGCTCTTGTGCCCATGGCCGAGATGCTTCGCTACACCTCGCAACTGCGGTCGCTCACAGGCGGCCGCGGCTACTTCACAATGGAATTAGATCACTACGATGTTGTGCCTGCGCACGTTGCGGGTCCGATAGTGGAAGCGCACAAGAAAGAACTCGAAGCGAAGAAGGAAGAGTAGATCGCGGCCGGGGGAACCCCGCGAGATCCGCCCCTTGCGCGCCCGACCGCACAGTCGGCATCCAGCGTGAGGGGCGTTTCTGTTGGTGGGACCGTGAGGGACCCCAGAAGCGCTTTCGGATAACCAAGGTTGAGGACAACGAGTATGTGGCGGCCTATAAGAGGCCGTTTAGCCAACCGGGCACAGTTGAGATATCATCGGCATCGACCTGTGAGAAGCGGTCATTGCGCACCAGGGCTGTGATTTGGTGCCGACGGTCGCCTCCTGAGGCTGGGCAACAATCCAGCTAGAATCAGCACATCGGTGCGGTCAACAGTTCAAGGACACAAGGCGGACTAATGCCCATATTGAGGATTCCGACACCGCTCCGAAGTTACACCGGAGGTCAGGTGGAGGTTCAGGTCAATGCTCGGAGTGTGGGGGAGGCGGTGGAGAAGTTGGTTGAGATGTTTCCAACGCTGAAGCCCCACCTGTACAACGACGACGGTAGGCTGCGACCATTTGTGAACCTGTTTGTCGGGGAACACAACATCAGGGACCTCGATGGCCTGGCGACACCCGTTGCCGAGGATACGCGCGTGTTGGTTGTCCCATCGATCGCAGGGGGTTAGCGATGTCCAAGTCAATGCTTCCCGGACTGACCCGGGACGAGATACTCCGTTACTCGCGTCACCTGCTGATCCCGGAAGTCGGACTGGAAGGTCAGCGCCGACTCAAGGCTTCTTCAGTCTTGGTGATTGGCACGGGCGGCCTGGGATCGCCGGTCGCGTTGTACCTGGCAGCTGCAGGCATCGGGCGCATGGGACTAGTGGACTACGATATTGTTGATGCATCCAATTTGCAGCGCCAAGTCATCCACGGGACGGGAACGGTCGGGAAGCCCAAGGTCGAAAGCGCGCGGGCAAGACTTCTCGACCTGAATCCTACTGTGCAGGTGGATGTCTACAACGAAGCATTTGTTTCGCAGAACGCGATGCAGATCGCCGAGGGATACGACATCATTCTAGACGGGACCGACAATTTTCCCGCTCGATATCTGACCAATGATGTTGCCGTCTTCCTTGGCAAGCCTAATGTCTATGCATCGATCTACCGCTTTGAGGGACAAGTGAGCGTGTTCGACGCCAGGCGGGGGCCCTGCTACCGCTGCCTTTTCCCCGAACCTCCGCCACCCGAATTAGTGCCGTCTTGTGCAGAGGGTGGGGTTTTTGGGGTGCTACCGGGTACCATCGGCACAATCCAGGCGACCGAGGCCCTAAAGGTGCTGCTTGGCGTTGGGGAACCCCTGATCGGGCGATTGCTGCTATATGACGCCCTTGACATGTCAGTGGAGTTTGTGAAGCTCAAGAAGAACCCGAAGTGCCGCGTTTGCGGCCCCGATGCTGACATCAAGGAGCTTATCGACTACGAGAAATTCTGCGGCGTACCCGGCCACGATCATGACATGGGCTCGGCCGGGAAAGGATATGACATCACGGCGCGCAGCCTGGCAGAGCGGGTGCGCCACAATGGCTTGGTATTGCTGGATGTGCGTGAGCCGCATGAGCTCGAAATCTCGAACCTTCCGAACGCAGTGAACATACCCCTTGGAACCCTGGCAGCAAGGTTGGCTGAACTCGACTCGGCGCGAGATATGGTCGTGTTCTGCAGGTCGGGGACCCGTTCGGCGCGCGCACTGGAGCTGCTGGCGAGCGCCGGATTCAGCAGAGTGAAGAATCTGAAGGGTGGAATCAATGCGTGGGCGCGCGAAGTTGACACGAGCCTACCCATTTATTAATCTGTGGCTTTTTACGCCAGAGGTGTTCTGTTCTTAGACCGAGGCGCCTGGGGTGAAGTGCGTGATTCTTGGGGGAAGAAGATAGACCAAGAGAGGACAAGACGGAAAGAGAATTCGGCAGGTGCGCTTTTCGACTGAGCGCAAGATACATGGCGACATCCTGGGTGTCATCGGTAGCATGCCGCTGGTGCGGCTGGTGAGGGTTGTTCACAGCGTGGTGCCCCCGATCCACGCGAAGCTGGCGCACCTCAATTCAGGCGGGAGCATCAGGGGTCGTGCGGGCCCGTACATCAACGAGCAAGAAGAGAAGCGTGGCGAACTCAAGCACGATGGAATCCGGGGAAGTCACCCCTGAGAATCTGTTGCCGGCGAAGTCCATGAAGACCCTGTCTGCAACCTCACTTGGAGATCAGCGGCTCAGTGTCATGACGATCATGCGCCAGAACGGGATCTCGCAGATGCCCGTTGTTGGCGAAGATGGCATGCTCGAAGGGACCACCGGAAATGCTCAAATGGGCGCTGGATGCGCATAACCATAACCCGGATGTATCGATCGATGGCCCCAAGCAAAACGCCAAAGCGGTATGTCCAACCGGAACGACAGTGGAAGGTGCTATGCCGATACTGGCAGAGGCTATGCCCGGATCATTGAAAAGTCCGGCAAGCCGACGGGAATCCTCATAGAGATCGACGTGCTGGACTATGTCATCGGCAAGATCTGACCTTTCAGAACTGCAAAGGGATTGGCCCCGATCTCCGTAACACCTTATACTTTCGATCGATAAAACTATGGGTAGGCAAGACTTTCACTTAGATGGAGGAAAATCAATGTTAGCCACAAAGAGAATTCTGGGAATTGCCCTGGCGATAGCAGTGGCTGTGAGCCAAGCATCGGTTGCGGCGGCAGCGCCCCAGCTTGATCCGCTCATTGGCACGATCGACAGCATCAGCGAGGGAACCGATTCGGGCGGCAACACGATCATCATTGTGAACTACACAGATACCGACGGAAATGCCCAAACCACGGAATTGAGTGTTGCCGATGCGGAAGCACTGGGTTTGATCAGCGTTGATCCGAATACGGGTTACATCACGATCCTCGCGACCGCTGGAACCGCAATCGACCTTACGGAAGTGGCGGTCGATCCGTGCGCACTGCCCGAGGGTGCAGACCAGCCTGTGGGCGAGGCCCTGACCACCTTCTTCTGCGGAGCTCTGGACGTCGACTACGATACCATCGCAGGCTGGCATGAGGACGGATATGGCTTCGGCGTGATCACTCAGGCTCTTTTCATGGCTCAGACCCTTGGTGGAGACATGGCCCTGGCTGAGGAAATCCTTCTGGCGAAGACCAGCGGTCTCTACAGCGGCCTCGGGCTGCCTGAGGATGCCGACATCAACAACTGGGGCCAATTGAAGAAGTACGTGATGAGCGAGGAAGTCAAGTCGCTGACCAACCTTGGCGCGATTATGTCCGGGCGGGTCGAACCTCTGGTCGTTGAACCGCCGACAGGCGATACGACGGTAAATACAACCACCACAACGACCTCGTCGACGACAACTCTGCTGGGCACGGGCAACGGCAAGGGTGGTCGGCACGGCAACAGCGGAGATCACGGAAAGGGCAAGGGGAAGGGACACTAAACCCGATCTCTGTTGAAGATGGTCGAGCAGCCGAGTTCATGCTGAACTCGGCTGCTTTTGATTCCGTTGGGCGTCGTTTGTGTACTGCCATTGTGGACCCCATCGGCCGCGACGCAGGGGCGCCCAGCTTGGACGGCTCCAGGCCTCTCCCGACTGCAGTTTTAGACTTACAATCGACCCATGACGAATACGACAACGCGGCCAACCTATCTGCAGGTGGATCTCACGCAACTAAGACGGAACTTGATCAACATTCGTAAGAAAGTCCACCCCGCGAAGGTGATGCTGCTGATGAAGGCCAATGCCTATGGTCACGGTGTGGACGGAGTAGCGCCGTACCTGGCGCCTTTGGCCGACTACATGGGGGTGGCGATAGTCGACGAGGGGATCCATCTCCGAGGTCTGGGGATCACGACGCCCATAATAGTGCTCGGTGGCATCCTGCCGGAGGAGCTATCGCATTTCATTCAGCACAGTCTTACGGTCTCGATCTCATCTATGGAATTGCTTGATGCGGCCGAGAAGATCGCACAGGCGGCAGGCATCAGACTGAAGGCACATCTCAAGATCGACACCGGGATGGAACGTATCGGCGTGCACGACTATGAGGCCGAATCCTTCCTCGAAAAATCCCTAGCCTGCAGCAACCTGGAAATCGAGGGGATCTACACCCATTTTGCCAACTCGGAAACCGCCGATCCTAGTCACGCAAGACTCCAACTCGCGCGGTTCCGCGAGGTACTGGCATACTACGAAAGCAAGAATGCCCTGCCGCCGCTCCGACATATGGCCAACTCGGGTGCGATCCTGCAGCTACCAGAGAGCCACCTCGATATGGTGCGCGCGGGCGTGTTGTTGTATGGTATATATCCGGGCCCTGAGGTGCAAAGGACCGTGGACGTTGCTCCTGCCCTGAAATGGGTCACGCAGGTGGTGCACTCCAAGATCACCCTTCCGGGGAGGCCGGTGAGCTACGGTTCGCTGTGGAGCCCCGACCGCCCGGTTCGCATCTTTACCATTCCATGTGGCTACGGGGATGGCTACTTTCGCCGCATGACCAATCATGCCCGGGTGATTGTCGATGGCAAGATGTACGATCAGGTGGGGCGCATCTGTATGGATCAGTTCATGGCAAACGCGCAGGACGATGACGTGAAGGTTGGGGATGAGGTGGTACTCCTTGGCAAAGATCCTTTTGGACTACAGATCACTGCCGGAGACCTCGCTGAGTGGGCCGGCACGAATGAGTATGAGGTGCTGACCAACATCAGCGCACGCGTGCCACGGCGGTTTGTCACGCGCTGAGAGCTGGCAAGGGGATCCGCGTGTGATCCCGCGCGTTGTTGCAATGTGACGTCTGTCCACTCGGGTCGAGTACAATTTCGTCGCATTCCAGCCGTTGGAGGCTGGCCGAAGAGGTGTCGTATTGAAGTTGTATTGGCGCGACTATGCAGTTCTGATTGGTGTGGCAGGCGCTGTTGTTGCCCTGGATCAGTGGACGAAATGGCTGGTGCGTTCGAGCCTGCCCTTTCAAGCTACCTGGCTTCCCAATTGGCTGGACTGGCTGCGCCCGTACGCGCGAATCGTGCATTGGCACAACAGCGGCGCGGCGTTTGGATCGTTTCAGAACGGTAATTCGGTTTTCACCGTGCTGGCCATTGTGGTCATCGCCGCAATCCTCTACTACTACCCGCGGGTGGATGCCCAAGACTGGACACTGCGGCTGGCAATGGGGTTGCAGCTCGGCGGTGCGGCAGGGAATCTGATTGACCGTGTGCAGATGGGTCGCGTAACGGACTTCATTTCACTCGGGACTTTTCCAGTGTTCAACGTCGCGGACTCGGCGATCAGCGTTGGTGTGGTTGTACTGCTGCTCGGGGTGTGGTGTCGCGAGAAACAGACGAGGGCCGCTGCGTCGAGGCAAAGCTAGGCTTCGACAGCACCTTTCATCAGAATGCAGGACTTCAGATTACTGTTTGAAGGGCCGAAAGAACAGCGGCTGGATCATTTTCTGGCAAGTTCTTTGCCACAGTTTTCGCGGTCCAGACTCCAAGCATTGATCCGGGGGGGGTTGGTCATGGTCGGCGGTCAGGCGGCGCGAAAATCTGGCCAGATGCTGGTACCTGGAGCTATGATCGCGGTGCAGGTTCCTGCTCCGGTGGGTTCCGGTTTAGTGGCCGAGAAGATCGCCCTGGAAATCGTATTTGAGGACAGCGACGTCGTTGTAATCAACAAGCCGGCTGGCATGGTAGTGCACCCGGGTGCCGGACATCCTGCGGGGACCTTGGTGAATGCGGCCATGGCACATGATCCCGCGATTTCGGGTGTGGGTGGGGAGCTAAGGCCGGGCGTCGTTCACCGACTCGACAAGGATACATCTGGACTGATCATGCTCGCCAAGAACGATGCCGCGCTCCACTGGCTGCAGGAGCAGTTTCAGACGAGAAAAGTGCGGAAAACGTACCTTGCCCTGGTCGACGGGAGTCCTCCCTCGGCTGGCGGCAGAATCGAAACCGCGATCGGAAGAGATCCGAGTCATCGGAAGCAAATGTCGGTCCTCGCCGAAGGAAAAGGGCGCGAAGCCATAACTGAGTACTCAACGCGCGAGGTGTTTCCCCGACACGTGCTGCTCGAGGTGCATCCCTTGACAGGGCGCACTCACCAGATCAGGTTGCATTGCGCATTCCTGGGTTGTCCGGTCGCAGGTGACACAGTGTACGGTCGGAAGCGGCCCTCAATCCGCCTTGGCAGGCACTTCCTGCATGCCTGGAAGCTGGAGCTTGTGCTGCCGTCCGAGGGTGAACGACGGGAGTTTGTAGCGGAGCTCCCGGGCGAACTGGAGCAGGTCCTGACGGTGCTGAGGACCGAAGGAGTCGAAGCCAGATGACGTACCTGCAAAGGGTGACCGATGGAATTCATTGATTTGCGATCAGACACCGTGACCAAACCCACGCCGGAGATGCTGGAAGCCATGGCCCATGCGGAAGTGGGCGACGACGTATTCGGCGACGACCCGACAGTGAACCGGTTGCAAGAACTGGCTGCTGACCTGATGGGTAAGGAGGCCGGACTTTTCGTGCCCTCCGGCACGATGGGCAACCTCGCCGCACTGCTGGCGCACTGCCAGAGGGGAGACGAGGTAATCCTCGGAAACAAGAATCACTCGTTCTTGTTTGAGGCTGGAGGACTCTCTGCGCTGGGGGGTATTCATTCCTGTCAACTGCCAAACCAGCCTGATGGATCGCTCTTGCTCGCCGACGTCGAGGCGGCAGTCCGTCCCGATGACCCGCATAATCCCATCACACGACTCGTATGCCTCGAGAACACACACAATCGTTGCGGAGGCACGGTCCAGACGCCGGAATACACCAGCCAGCTCGGGGAGCTGGCGCATGCGCGAGGCCTCAAGGTGCATCTGGACGGCGCGCGGATCTTCAATGCTGCAGCCGCGCTGGGTGTTCCGGCGCGTGATCTCGCCGCGCCCGCCGACTCAATCACCTTCTGCCTGAGCAAGGCCCTGTGCGCACCGGTGGGCTCCGTTCTCTGCGGGGATCACGCGTTTGTGAAGAAGGCCCATCGCGCACGCAAGATGTTGGGCGGCGGCATGAGGCAAGCAGGCGTGCTGGCCGCCGCAGGAATCGTAGCGCTCGAGACGATGGTGCCGCGAGTTGGTGAAGATCATGTGCGAGCCCGGCGGCTGGCGCGCGGCCTGAAATCGAATCCGGCAGTCCAGCTTGACACCGAGCTGCCGGCCACGAATATGGTCTTTTTCCAATTGATGGATGCCGTGACGCCTTCAGAGAAGGAGGTGGTGGCGCTGCTTAAGGAACGGGGGATACTGGTGAATCCAACGGGCCCGCGCCGCTTCAGGCTGGTTACCCACTATTGGATCAACGATGCGGCGATCGACAAGACTGTAGCAGAACTAGCCGCAATCCTTTAGTAGGGCAACGTTCACCGCAGGGTATGCCCGCGCGCTGACGACATTGCTACTGGGTGGCCGCGCTTGGATCCGGCTCGATCTGATTTCGCCCCCGCGCTTTCGCCAAATAGAGGCGACGATCAGCCAGATGTATCAAGTCGACCAGGCTGTCGGCCTCCCGGGGGAAAAGCGCAAAACCCTGGCTGACGGTGGGGCTTGGTATCGGCATCTGATCGGCATCCTGGACGGTGAGAGCAGCCATGGTGTCCCGGATGCGAAGAGCAACCTGCTGTGCCTGCGCTGCGTCTGCATTGGGAAGCGAAATGACGAACTCCTCACCTCCCCAGCGGGCCACGGCATCGGAGGTTTTCACGTGCTGCCGCATGGCAGAACTCAACGCCACCAGGATTGAGTCGCCGACAAGGTGGCCGTATGTGTCATTGTATTGTTTGAAGTTGTCCACGTCCAACATTATGAGGCCCAGTGGGCGTGATTCCAGCGCGGCAGTCTCGAGTTGCGCCTTGAGCAGCGCGAGGAAGTTGCCATGGTTTTGGAGGCCCGTGAGGCTATCGAGCTGAGATCGCAACTCGACCTGTTTGTGCTGATGGGTGTTGTCCAGTGCCTGGACCGCGTGCTGCGCGAGCGTATTCAGGAGCTCGAGGTCGCCCCGGTCGAAGGAGTTTGGTCGGTATGAGCCTATGGATATGATGCCATCGATGCTAGCGCCGCGCATTGGGACTCCCAACCACGAGAGACTTGTCTTGTGCTTTCCTACCAGGACAAGTCGAACACCCGGAAGCTCCACTTCCTTGCGTAGGTCAGGAAGGAACAGGCTGCGTTGATTTTCCAGCACCCATGACGATAAGGAGCCCTCGAGCTTCACGCGTTGGTTCTCGAAGTATTCGCCGTCATCGTAGCAGAGTTCCAGTCGCAGCTGGTCACCTTCTCGAATACCGACGAAATACGTATCGGCTTCGATGGCATTTTGAAATGCTGCGCTCAATAGCGCCATGACCTGATGCGTGTCTAGCGTGGAACTGATGTGACGGCTGAATTCAGCAATGGTCTCCAACCTGCGAATTTGACCGCGTGAGAGGCTCTTGAGCTGGTGCACCGTCTCGAGAATGATGACGGCCATGATTGCCATGCTGAGTTGAAGTGTCCATTGCTGCACCGAAGTGATGAGATCCAGGTGGATTCCAAGTATTCCAAGGGTGACGAGGACAATCAGGGCATATGAAGATCCACGGTCCGCAATGATGGAACTGGTGATGACCGCAAGCACCATGAGGACCCCAACGTAAGCATCTAACCGATCGGAGACAGAGTACGAAAGAGTGACCAGTCCAAACGAGATCAGGATGGCGTGCATCCAGCCGTAGGAAGGTCTGTATCGTGGGTGGGGGATGATCACGACATTCAGGATCACCAAGTACAGGATGCTCAAGAATCCAATTCCAAGGAGCAGGGATGTCTTGAGCGGATTCTGCGGCCACAGAACGGTGCCATTGAACATCGTTATCGCCAACACGAGGACGCTTCCGACGGTAGACGGCAGCACCGAAATGCGATGTTCCCGCGGTGTAAGCCCAAAGCGAATCAGTGGTCGGGTCATGCTCAGAAACCAAATGCCACGGCGGTCTGGCCTGAGCGCTGTGGCTTGCTGCGAGCCAGGACTCTCAGAAAAGCCCGCGCGATGTTCACGGACTTGCTCTATTGGCGTAAAGGATAGCACAAAAGAGTGCCCGAAACCACTTTCAGCGGCTTACAGAATGATTGGGGACTTCCTCGGTCTGAATTACCGGTAAACGGCAGGCGCCGCCGCTGCCTTTCAAATGCATGGGCTGCAGCAGAACCCCACGACAGATCTAGCCCGCTGCGCAGGCCGGAAGATCGGGGCATCCTTCCTACGATTCGGCGCTGGAGGACGGATGGCAGCTTTCTGATATAATCTAAATCTAGCCGCGCCTCAATAGGGGAGCCCAGCCGCGGCGAAATCTGCAAGCGGGCCAACGTGCAGCAGGCAATCCATGAGCACCCATTTCTCCATTAGTCAATTCGATGAAGCAGCAAATGTAGTTCGGGCTCGCACAAAGAGGCGGCCCCTGATTGCGATGATCCTCGGATCCGGGCTGAACGGTATTGCCGAGGCGGTCCAAAGTCCGGACATCATCCCGTTCGCAGAATTGCCATATTTTCCTACGTCAACCGTCGTGGGTCACGTGGGCCGACTTGTGATAGGCGAGCTGGAGCAGAAGGCCGTCATGGTCATGCAGGGACGCGTCCACTTCTACGAAGGTTATTCGATGGCCCAGGTCACACTGCCGATCCGTGTAATGCAGCGACTTGGAGTGCAAACGCTCATTGTCACAAACGCCGCCGGTGGTGTGAACCCGGAATTTCAGGCGGGCGACGTCATGCTGATCACGGACCATCTCAACTTCTTGGGGATGATGGGCAGCAATCCGCTGATGGGACCCAACTATGACGAGATCGGGCCCCGGTTTCCGGATATGAGTCAAGCATACGATCGGCAGTTGCTGCGGGTGGCACGCCAGGTCGCTGAGAACGGGAACATCTGCGTGCGGGAGGGGGTTTACGCGGGACTGAGCGGGCCGTCTTTTGAGGGAGTGGCGGACCTGCGTTTCCTACGCCTTGCCGGCGCAGACGCAGTCGGAATGTCTACGGTCCACGAGGTCATCGTCGCGCGTCACGGCGGCATGCGCGTGCTGGGCATATCCGGCATAAGCAACAAAGCGAATCTGGATGGCTCCACCGTCACAACCCACGAGGAGGTCATCGAGGCTGGCAAGGTGATCGGGCCGAAGGTGGAGCGGCTCATTGCCGGAGTCGTACAGCAGCTTTAGGCCAGAGCAATGCCTGCAATATACCAATTCCTGGGCACGCACGAGGTGCTCATATATATCCTACTGTCGATCGGGACCATGTTCGGATTCCGCTGGTTGTGGCGTTCATGGAATGAGTGGCGTCACGCCGTGTACAGCCTCGAGAAGGAATTTGCCCTGCGCCGCATTGGGCAATCTGTGGCCTCCCTGGCACTGATCCTGGCGCTGTTCTGCGCCGAAATGATCGCGGCGACATTCATCTACCCCAATTTACCCGCGTCCATGTTCGTTCCAACGCAGACGCCCGACTTCCTCGCAACTCCCACCGGCACGATCTCACCAGAACTCGCAACCGCAATCGCGCTGACGCCGCGGACAACGCTGCAGGCTGAGGCCGCAGAGGGCTGCATCGTCAGTCGGGTCAATATCAGCGCACCTCGATCCGGCCAGGAAGTCCGTGGTACGGTTGAGATCCGTGGAACGGTCGATATCCCGGAATTCGGATTCTATAAGTACGAAGTTGCGCCTGCCACGTCGGAGGCCTGGTCCACAATCGCGGCTGGGCGTGCCACGGTGATTGACGGCTCGCTGGGGCAGTGGGACAGCAGCGCCTTGTCTCCTGGTGACTACCGCCTTCGACTTGTGGTGACTGACAATCAAGGAAGTGCGCTGCCGGCCTGCGTCATCCAGGTCCGCGTTGCGGCGCAACCGTAGGCGAGCATGGAAGCAATTCATGTGCGTCCAGTCGTGGCCTCTGACCTACCTCAGCTCATGGGGTTGGATCACTCATCCACTACGGATCATGTATGGCAATTGGAACTGCGGCACGATCCGCGGGGGCTGCAGGTTTCAGCCATCTTCCGTGAGGTGCGTTTGCCGCGCCCTGTCACTTTGTTGTATCCAAACGACCCATTCGCGCTGGCCGATGAGTGGAAGCGAAAAGCAATGATGTGCGTGGCGATCTCAGGATCTGATGCCGTCGGCTATCTGGCGCTTGCAGAGCCCAGGGCGGGGGTGGGCTGGATCACAGATGTGGTGGTCTCGCCGGGCTGGAGACGCAAGGGAGTTGCCAGCACGCTGCTCGAGGCGGCGCACAAGTGGAGCACTGAAAGGGGAGATCGCAAGATCTTCTTTGAAATGCAATCCAAGAACCACCCGGCGATGATGCTGGGGCAGAAGCACGGCTATGAGTTCTGCGGTTATAATGACCGATACTATTCGAGTCAGGATATCACGCTCGTGTTTGTGCGAGCTTTATAACGGGGTCTGATGGGACGGTGAGGTAGGACGGTTGGGAAGGGAGCATGTTTAGCGGTTGGACTGAGGACTTGCTGGGGGGGATCCAGGCCGTCAACCAGATCCTAACTGCGGGGATCGCCATCACGGCTTTCTCCCTTCTCCTATATTCCCTCTCGTTCAATCTAAGGGACCGTGTGGCACGGTCCTTTGCGATTATCCTGCTCTGCGTGGTAGTCGTCTTCACAACTGAGGCCTTACAGAACCGGACGGTTGCCAACAGCGGGCTGCAGACCCTGCTGCGGCTGCAATGGCTGGGGATCGTCTATCTCCCGGCAGCCTACCTGCACCTATCGGACGCACTGCTGGTGACTGCCGGCAAGCCTTCACGCGGTCGCCGCCGATTGGCGGTCCGTGCCATGTACGGACTTTCCACGCTCTTTCTGCTCGCACTGGCAGCCGGGTATCTGGTCGGCGAATTGGTGGTTGGTGGCAAGCCGGCGCCACACCTGCAACGTACGACGTTGACCGAGGTCTTCACACTGTACTATGTCGGCGCCATGGCATGGGCAGGTTTGAATTTTGCGCGCGCCTTCAGGCGCATGTTGACGCGATCTGGACGGCGCAGGATGTGGTACTTGATGGCAGGTGCCAGCGCCCCTGCGTTGGGCTGCTATCCGTACCTGTTATTCGGATCTGCCGTGGCCGCAAACTATCCACTTGCATTTTGGGGAGCTGCTACTGCGATCAACCTTGTGGTCGGCGGACTCGTGGTGGTGATGGCGTATGCGGTGGCCTTTTTTGGAGTCTCCTGGCCTGATCGCGTGATACGGAGTCGGCTTTTCAAGTGGATCCTGCGCGGGCCTGTAACGGCATCGGTAGCACTAGGACTCATGACGGCCGTGCGGCGCACCGGCGTCCTCCTGGGCGTTGAGTACTCGGAGTTTGTGCCGCTTACGATGGTGGCGACCGTCCTGCTTTTCGAGCACGCCATCACGATTTTCGCTCCATTGTGGGAGCGCTATCTCTTTGTAGGCTCTGATCGCTCCGAAGTCCAACTTTTCCAGAACATGGAAGAGCGCCTTGTCACGCAGGGGGATCTGCTGCAATTCCTGGAGGCGGTCTTGGCAGCCGTGCGGGATCACATGCACTCACCATCGGCATTTGTGGCCGCCTTGGACGAAGAGGCGCTTTCGCTAATCGTCACCGCAGGCAGTCGCGCAGGCCTTGAGCAGGCGGAGCTCGCGGATGCGCTTGAGCTCATGACAAACGGTGCCAACTCAGAGCGGCACGAGTTCGCCTGGGGCAAGTTCTGGGTGTTGCCGCTGCATCAGCGCAAGCGCGGCGATATGGATCACGACGAGGTGCTGCCATTCCTTGGAGTGCTTGGGGTGGCACGGCGAGACTCCCGACTACTGGATCCGGATCAGCGTGACGCCCTGTGGCTGATGGCTGATCGGGCGGCGCTGGCTCTGGAGGACCGACGCATGCAGCAGCGCCTGTTCCATTCTCTACAGGATTTGCAGCCGCAAGTCGACCTGATCCAACGGATGCGTGCCGCCGGCCGGTACGACTCCAAGGCGGCGTTCCTAAGCGAGGACCTGCCGCCAGAGGCTGACCTGGCCAACTGGGTGAAGGATGCGCTTACACACTACTGGGGCGGACCCAAGCTGACCCGCAACCCCCTCTTGAGGCTTCAGGTTGTCCAGCACATGGTAAGCGCTCACGACGGGAATGCGGCAAACGCGCTGCGCGCACTGCTTCGCAGAGCAGTTGATCAGGTGAAACCCGAGGGCGAGCGTAGATTTACCACAGAATGGATTCTCTACAACATACTCGAGATGAAGTTTATCGAGGGTCGAAGAGTTCGGGAGGTGGCCGGCAGGCTGGCGATGTCAGAGGCCGACCTCTATCGTAAGCAGCGGGTGGCAGTTGAGGCGGTGGCCAAGGCAATCCTTGACATGGAATCACAGTCGAGGTAGGGAAGGCAGGGCAGGATGACCAACCGCAAGAGATATCTGGAACATCCCATGCCGACGGTGGACGAGTGCTGGTGGGAGGCGGTGCTGGCAGAGGAGAGCAGCCTACAGGGTCAGAGGCCTAGCCGTCCCCAGCCGCGAGCGGGTATGCGGAGTGAAGCAAAGAGTGAAAGCGCACCTCGCGTGCCGCCCAACTGGGATCGGGTCAGAGACTTGTTTCAGAGCGACGAGATCATCGATCTGCGCGTCACCGCGTGCAACAGGGGCGGTCTGCTCGTGGAGGGCGAGTCACTCAATGGCTTTGTGCCGTTCTCCCATCTTGTGAATATCCCGGGACCGGCAGATTCGCTCGATCGTGCCAGGCTCTTGGAGGCGTACGTGGGGCGTACCCTGCGCCTGAAGGTCATAGAGTGCGTCCCAGAGGATGGGCGGATCGTCTTCTCGGAGCGTGCGGCCCAGGCTGAACCCGGAAAACGTGCGCAAATCTTTCATTCTCTTCGCGCCGGAGAGCGTGTTCAAGGCTCGGTGACGAACATCACGGACTTCGGCGTCTTCGTGGATCTTGGGGGTGTGGAGGGTTTGATCCATATATCCGAATTATCCTGGGGCAGGGTAGTTCATCCTGGCCAGGTCCTCCACCTGGGCCAAAGCGTCGCTGTTGAGGTACTGGATCTCTCGCCTGAGCGATGCCGCGTGGCGCTGAGCCTGAAACGTCTGCTTCCGAATCCGTGGACAGACATCGGTGCCGAGCTGAGCGCGGGCAAGGCGGTACCCGCCGTCATCACAAGTGTCCTTTCCTACGGCGCGTTTGCCAGACTGGAGTGCGGCGTGGAAGGCTTGATCCATGTTTCTGAGATGCCCCAAGCGGAAAGCCATCCAGTTAAGGACTTCCTACAGGAAGGGCAGTCCGTGACAGTCCGAGTACTTCACGTAGACCCCGCTCACCAGCGAATGGGATTGAGCATGAAGCTGGAGTCGTGAAGGCCTGCGGTCATGCCATGAATTCGGTGAAACGACGCGTCAGAATTGTGCCGCGAGGTAATCGTGAACGGTAGATCGCGGTCCCGCCAAGACCAGCCAGCACCCACGGATGATTGGCTGCAACGCCTGACCCGTATCAGTATCCACTTTGGTCGGTTCTTCCAGGATGCACTGGGGCTACTGCTGCTTGCCGCGGCCCTCCTCTCGCTGCTGGCAGAGTGGGGGCTGACCGTCGGAAGTCTGCTGACGCCGGCTTCGACATTCTTGTCCGTGTGGCTTGGTTGGGGGATCTATCTCCTCATCGCAGCCGCAGCCTTTGTTGGATTGACTCTCATACGCCGGCAGGCGGGCAGGATCTCAGTGGGGAGGCTCGTCGCGCTTGAGGCGGCATCGCTGCTGGTACTGGGCCTGCTCTCGATCGTCGGGGGCAGCTCACTGGTGCGTGCGGACGCCGGCATGGATGGCGGACGGCTCGGCTGGGGAATCGCGTACATGTTCGCGCGTTACCTTGGACAGGTTGGCGGCACAGTCCTGCTGGCCGTCCTCTGCATCCTATTTGCTGCGGCGGGGTTTGGTTTCGGGTCGCTGTTGGAACGCTGGATCACGGAGTTGGCAGGCGAGACTCCACATGAAAGCATCGCTGCGACAGTATCACCGGAATCAACTACGCAGGACAATGAAACGGCGCCCAAGCGCACACTCAAGAAAACACCGGAAAGGTTGCCGCGGGAATTTCGTGCGGCGCCTATGCCGCCCGATCGCAAGGCGGCAGGAACACCAAAAGCTCTCCCGCGTGGATTGGACCTTCCGCCGCTAAGCATCCTGCTTTCCGAACAATTGACGCGTGCCGATGAGAGGACGATCAATCAGACCGCGGCGATGATCATGAGGACTCTGTCCGAGTTCGGCATTCCTGCAACCGTGATTGGCTATCGGGTGGGACCTGCCGTCACGCAGTTCGCTGTCCAGCCAGGGTTCATAAGAAGGCCAGGCACAAGCGAAGACGATGATGCCCAGCAGATGAAGGTGCGGGTCGCACAGATTGCCAACCTGCAAAAAGACCTTGCGTTGGCGCTCTCGGCGGAAAGACTGCGCATTGAGGCGCCGGTCCCCGGAAAGCCCTACGTCGGCATTGAAGTCCCGAATCCGAATCCCTCAGTTGTGCGATTGCGGCCAATCCTTGAGAGCGAGGCATTCCATGGCAGTCGGAGTCCTCTCAGCATAGCCCTGGGTCGAGATGTCTCGGGAAGCCCACTGATAGCTGATCTCTCGAGGATGCCGCACCTACTGATCGCGGGTGCAACGGGCTCAGGCAAATCCGTCTGCATTACAGCGCTTGCAGCGTGTCTGGCGATCAATAATCGCCCAGAGGACCTGCGGTTGATCATGATCGACTCCAAGATGGTGGAACTGCTGCGGTTCAATGGATTGCCGCACCTGTGGGGTAAGGTCGAAACCGATCTCAATCGTATCCTAGGCGTATTGCGCTGGGTGGTGGTGGAAATGGAGCACCGCTACCGGCTGCTTGAGGCGTCTCGTGCGCGCGATCTCGAGGTTTACAACCGCAAGCAGGCCCGCAAGGAGCGCGGAGCTCCGCTGCCTCGGATTGTTGTGCTGATTGATGAGCTCGCCGACCTCATGATGTCCATGCCCGATCAGACAGAACACAACCTCGTACGTTTGGCTCAGATGGCGCGTGCAACTGGCATCCATCTGGTGGTGGCAACGCAACGTCCTTCCACCGACGTGGTGACAGGCGTGATCAAGGCCAATTTCCCTGCTAGGCTGGCCTTTGCAGTAGCCTCCGGGGTCGATTCGCGAGTTATTCTCGATGCCGGGGGAGCAGAAACCCTGCTGGGGCGGGGAGATATGTTGTTCCTTAACCCTGAGATCGGGAATCCCGTCCGAGCCCAGGGCGTGATGGTCACCGATACCGAGATCGAGCGAATCATTGACTACTGGCAGAAGAATGCAGAGGTTCATGCGGGGCAGGCTCCGCCATGGGAGAAACTGCTGCAAGAGCCCGAGGAGGATGAGGACGAGGGCCTACTCGAGCAGGCGATCTCGGTAGTGCGGAGCAGCGGTCGAGCCTCTGCTTCGATGCTGCAGCGCCGTCTGCGGATCGGCTATCCCCGGGCAGCGCGCCTTCTAGATCAGCTGGAGGAGGCGGGGGTTGTGGGGCCGTCGCAAGGCGGAGGACGAGAACGTGAGATATTGCCCTATGAAGAGGAGGCTGGAGAGGATGTTTAGTTGCTTTTCAAGTATGATTGGGCAGTTCATCAAGGATCTCAAGTGAGAAGAACATTCAGCGATACACTGCGGGTCGTTTTCAAAGGCGTGCTTGAGCCGATTGCCAGGCTGCTCAATAGGACGGGTATCACGCCGATAACCGTTACGCTGCTGGGAGTGGCTGGAAGTGTACTGGCTGGCTATCTTGTTGCGCGAGGTCAGGTGAGCCTTGGCGGCCTGGTCATGCTCATTGTCTGGCCAATTGACGCGTTGGATGGAACGATGGCACGCTTGCGCGGGGAGGCCAGCGACTGGGGTGCGTTCGTTGATTCCGTCAGTGACCGGTACTCTGAACTTCTGGTCTTGGGCGGATTGCTGTACTACTTCGTGAGCGGCGCCGAGCATATCCTTGCGATTGTGACTTTCGCGGCAGCTGCCGGCTCAGTAATGGTCTCGTATGTGAAGGCACGCGCTGAGGCTCAGAGCTTCAGCGCCAGGGAAGGGCTCCTTACGCGGGCGGAACGCTATCTTGTGCTTGGACCATCCCTGCTGTTCAATGTCCCCGCCGTCGGGGTGTGGATCGTGGCGATCCTGGCGAATATTACTGCGCTGCAGCGGATCATGGTCGTTCGTGCCCAGGCGCATGCGAACGCCAAGAGTCTTATTCCTGAGGAGAGCAAATGACCTGCGAAGCCGGATTCTCAATAGGTATTCTCTGTGTCCGCTACTACGGAATCGTTCTCATGCTCGGGGCATTGGCGGGGGGGTACCTCGCCACATTCGAGGTCAAGCGACGCGGCCATGATCCCGAGATGGTCTGGGATCTCCTTGTCTATCTGATTATCGGCGGCGTGCTCGGAGCGCGACTGTGGCACATCCTGACGCCCCCGCCCTCGTCGATTGCCCAAGGATTCACCACGCGGTTCTACATGACGCATCCGTTGGACGCCCTAGCGATCTGGAAAGGCGGACTGGGAATTCCGGGAACAATCATTGGAGGGCTCGTGGCCCTCTATATCTACGCCCGACAACACAGGATGATGCCCTTCCTGGAGTGGATTGACATCGCTGCACCGAGCCTGGCTCTCGGTCAGGCCATCGGTCGCTGGGGGAATTTCTTCAATCAGGAGATCTATGGCGCGCCGACCAGTCTGCCATGGAAGATCTACATTGATCCGGCACACCGATTGGCGGGATTCGAGAACCAGTCGTACTACCATCCTCTGTTTGCCTACGAGTCGATCCTGAATCTTGCGAATATGCTGCTCCTCATATGGATCAGCCGGCGATACCGGGGCAGCCTCAAGCGAGGGGATGTTTTCAACGTCTATCTGATCTTCTATCCTGTTGTGCGCTTCGGCCTGGATTTCCTACGGTTGGACGCCTCACAGGTGCTGAACCTGAACATCAACCAGATGATTATGGCCGTTGTAGGTGTGTCGGCCATTGGCGTTCTGATCTGGCGACACCGGCCCACGAGGGCAGCGGCCGCTGGGGAAGCCGAGAAGCAAGCAAGCGCGAGCCCTACACCCAAAGCCCCCGCCGCAGTCAAGCGCGCAGGCAGGAGAGGGACGGGGGCACTCAAGCGAACGAGCGTCAAGAAGGGCCAAGCGCGGGCCTCGACGCGGAAGAAGCCCATTCGGCGCAGGTAGGCAGAGAACGACCTGCACGCCAAGTAAAGAGTACGTGAATCTGCAAGGTTGCCTGCAGGCGGTGGATGGATTGGGACCGTTGGGCGGGCACGCGCTTCGACTGCAAGCGTCCCAAACCGGGCGGAGGCAACTCCGCTGGTTGCGTCCAAGACCCGGCGCTAAGCACCGATGATCGAGACTTCAGATCTCAGCAAACGATTTAACGATTTCTGGGCGGTCGACGGCCTCGACCTGACGGTGAAGCCTGGTCAGGTCCTTGCTTTGCTGGGGCAGAACGGTGCGGGAAAGACCACGACTGTGCGGATGCTGAGCGCCCTTCTGATGCCGACGCGCGGCACAGCCCGAATCGCTGGGTACGACGTTTCCCTCCAGCATGCTGAGGTGCGGGCGTCGGTGGGAGTCCTCACGGAACAGCACGGTCTGTATGTGCGGATGACCGGCGTGGAGTATCTAGATTTCTTTGGGCAGCTGCATCACCTTGGCGACAGGCAACGGGCTGGGAGGATCGCGTATCTCCTGGATTATTTTGGTTTAGCCGCGGTCAGCTCGAGAAGGATCGGCGAGTATTCCAAGGGCATGCGCCAGAAACTGGCACTAGCGCGGGCGCTCATTCACGAGCCGCCAGTGCTGCTGCTCGACGAGCCCACCTCGGCCATGGATCCCGAGTCAGCCCGATTGGTGAGGGATGAGATAGCACGGCTGCGGTCAGCTAATCGAACCATTGTGATCTGTACGCACAACCTGGCTGAGGCAGAGACCCTGGCAGACATCGTGGCGATCATTTACCGCGGCCGAATCCTGGTGCAAGGAACACTGGAGGAACTGAGACGCATGGTCTTGGGAATTGCAGAGTTTGAGGCGCGCTTCTCAGTGGCCTGGAGCGCCGACACGCTGGATGTCCCAAACGGCGTGACGCTCACGCAAAGGAATGACTCAGCACTGCGGTTCAGCGTGGAAGACCCGCGGTCCTCGAATCCCAGGTTGATGCAACGTTTGGCGTCCATGCGGGCGCCACTTGTTGCGTTTCAGGAAGTGCCCAGGACGCTTGAGTCGGTGTACCTCAAAGTGATGGAGCAGGCCCAGATGCGCAACGGCGCCGATGCAGATGTCTGAAGATCTCCGATCGATTCTGCTGCTCTCGGGCCGCGAGCTGCGTGATCAGCTGCGAGACTGGCGGATCGTCCTGCCGTTGACGATACTGACAGCCGCCTTTCCTTTCCTGATGAAGGAGGTTGCCGCGCAGGCCGTGGCGTTCTTTGCGCGTTTCGGAACGACGCTTATTGCGTATCGTCTAATACCGTTTTCGATCCTGATAATTGGTTTCTTTCCGATCACCATTTCGCTTGTGGTGGCGCTGGAGTCTTTCGTGGGCGAGAAGGAACGGGGGACAATCGAGCCACTCCTGAACGCGCCGCTGAAGAACTGGCACCTTTACTGCGGGAAACTGCTCGTCGGCATCGTAACGCCACTGGCCGCAAGCTACGTCTCGATCGCGTTGTACCTGGCAATGGTCTCGGGACAGAAGCTGCAGATGCCGAGTCTCAGTACCCTGGCCCTACTGCTGATGCTAACCACAGTGCATGCGATCCTCATGGTGAGCGCCGCGCTTGTCATCTCTGTCCAGTCCACCTCCATCCGGGCGGCGAATCTACTGGCTTCCTTCATTATCGTTCCCGTGGCAATCATGATGCAGGGCGAAAGCATGTTGCTGTTCTGGGGAACGGACAGAGTCCTATGGCTCGCAGTGATTGGCGTTGCCATCATGGCGGGGCTGCTTGTTCGACTGGGCCTGGCGCACTTTCAGCGGGAGTACCTGATCGGTCGGGAATTCGATGAGCTGAATACCCAGTGGATCTGGAGAACGTTCTGGACGGCATTCAGGGGCGGGACTGGTCGGGTGGGCGATTGGTATCGGATCCAGGTCACACGGGCTCTGCGACAATTGACCGTGCCATTGTTGATCGTTGCCGGTATTGCTGCGGTCGGATTCTGGTCGAGCTATGGCTGGACAACCAGGAACGTCCCGCGGCTGTTGTCGGCCGCCAGCGCAGGCGATCTGACCGAAATGGTGAAGGATGCGCGCGACTCCGCCGGCCTGGCGGAGATCGATTCCCATATGTCGGCCGTCAACATATTTGCCAACAACCTACGTGCAACCTCTCTGGTATTCCTCAGTGGCTTGGTGACGTTCAGCGTACTGGGGATTGCCGCATATCTCTTGAACGTCGGCCTGGTGGGTGGCGTGCTCGGCGTGTTCGGAATCATCGGATACTCGCCTTGTCTGCTTTTTGCCGCCGGGTTGCTTCCACATGGGATCTTTGAGATACCCGCGCTGATGTTGGCAAGCGCCACGGTCCTGAGGATCGGCGCCGTTCTGGTCACGCCACAGATGGGCAAGTCCATGGGACAAATTCTGTTGGAGCTCCTGGCCGACGGCGCAAAAGTCCTGCTTGGCGTGGTGTTGCCGCTGCTGATGGTGGCTGCGCTGGTGGAGGCGCACGTCACTCCGACCATATTGCTGGCGGTCCTGCACTAGGTGACCCATGTCGAAAGTAATAATCCTAGGATCTTCCAACGCCGTTGCCACAGAGGCTCACGAGAATACGCACATGGTGATCGTCGGCCGGGAGAAGACGGTCTTGGTGGACTGTGTCAACAGTCCTCTGCTTCGCCTTGAGCGAGTGGGGATTGACTTCCAAGCATTGACCGATCTTGTCCTGACTCATTTCCACCCCGACCACGTGTCTGGCGTGCCGCTGCTCCTGATGGATATGTGGTTGCTGGGGCGTCGATCACCCCTGGACATTCACGGGCTGAACCACACGCTGGAGCGTGTCGAGGGGCTCATGGGATTCTACGGGTGGTCCAACTGGCCCGACTTCTTTCCCGTGTCATTCCGTCGCGTCCAGACGCGGGAGATGACGCAGGTGCTGGAATGTGATGACTTTCGTGTAGTCAGCTCTCCTGTGCGGCACTTGGTGCCCACGATTGGAATTCGGGTGGAATTCAATCACTCGTCCAAGGTTCTTGCATATTCCGGCGATACGGAGCCCTGTCCCGAGGTGTCTCGCCTGGCGGCGGGCGCCGACGTGTTGATCCACGAGGCGGCGGGTCAAGGCCGCGGCCATTCTTCGGCAGAACAGGCGGCGGAAGTGGCCAGCCAGGCGGGAGTCAGCAGACTCTTGCTGATCCACTACCCGAGCGGAAGACACGCCACGGGTGATCCTGTCCGTGAGGCCCGGCAACGTTTCCAGGGAGAGGTTGCCCTGGCGGACGATCTCATGGAGCTGGAGATGGGTTGAACAAATTGAAAAGGGCGCCGCAGTTGAACGGCGCCCTTTCTATTCTTGAGTCCTGCTTACCAGCCTCGAATGAACTCTGCCCACTCTGCATTTTCCGCAAGATGGCGGCCGAAGATGTATGTGGCGTTCACGGGCGGTTCGTGAGGGACGCGGTGCAGGCTCATGCGTGCCTCCTCTGGGCTCCGGCCACCTTTGTGATGATTGCAGGAAGCGCAGGCGGCAACCACGTTCGTCCAAACGTGGAGTCCTCCCTGGTACCGGGGTATCACGTGGTCGACGGTTAGACCGGCCTCCCGATGCCCGCAGTACTGACATGTATAATTATCCCGCCGGAAGACCTCGCGGCGGGTAAGCTTGACACGTGGGCGCGGTCGTCGCACCTGATGTTCAAGTCGGATGACTGAAGGTCTCGGAAGCACCAACGTAACGGCGCGAAGGTATCCCCGACCGTTGGCCACCATGGCTGCTTTTCCCCCAAGGATGAGAACCACGGCCCGCCGCGTCGTGCAGATGTTTATGGGTTCAAAGTTCGCGTTCAGGACCAGGACGGGTGCGTGCATGGGACTTTCGCGATTTTGCGGATTATAGCATACGGAGGCAGAGCAATGAGAGTGCTCATCGCGGGTGGCCACGGCTTTTTGGGAGGTGCGCTCAAACGCAGCCTTCAGGCTTCCGGTCACGAAGTGACGGTCCTGACGCGCCGACGAAACGCAGGCAAGGACGAAATCCATTGGGATGGCGCAGGCCCCGGTGATTGGACACGCGCCCTGAGCGGGATTGATGCCGTCGTCAATGCGTGCGGGTATGGGCTGGAGCACTGGCCCTGGACGACAGCGACGAAGCACCGCTTTGTCACGTCGCGCGTGACACCTGGCCGCGTGCTAGCGGAAGCCATTGCAGAGCAGAAACGGGGACCGAGAGCCTTCATCCAATTCTCGGGCATCAATCGCTACGGGCTCGACGGCGCGGCAGTTGCCGACGAATACACGCCTGCAGCCGATGACTTCCTCGCGCAGCTCACTGTTGAGTGGGAGGCTGCGACGCAGCTCCTTGAAGAAGTGGGCGTGCGGCGTGTGGTGGTCCGCAACGCCATTGTGCTTGACGGCAAAAAGGGGCTGTTCCCGCTCATGAGTCTTCCAAGCAAGCTCTTCGCGGGAGGACGGCTCGGTGGGGGAAGTCAGGCCGTGCCATGGATACACGTTGTCGATCATGTGAGGGCAGTGACTCACCTGCTGGAGGACGAGCACGCCAGGGGCGCGTATAATCTTGTCGCTCCTGTGCCTACGACCAACGCCGACTTCATGGAGGTAGTGTGCGAGGCACTCCGTCGCCCATATTGGCTGCATGTTCCGGCATTTGCCCTGCGGCTTGCGCTGGGTGAAATGAGCGTGCTGGTCTTGGCAGGGCGCCCCAGTCAGCCCAGGCGGCTCCTCGAGGGGGGATTCAAGTTCGCTTTTCCCACGCTCGAAATGGCACTGCAGGATCTCTTCGGCAGACAGAAGGCTGCGGTTTCATCTGCAGCTTAAGTGGATACAAAATCAGGTGGTGAGCAAATTGCGATTGTGGTATGTTGGAGTCCGACGTTGAATGTCACTTGACTCAGGAGATACCTAATGGCGCGTGCAATGACAGTGTGGGTGGCAATACTGATCCTTGTGCTCAGTTCGTGTGCCCCCATGCCCCCAGCCCAGCAAGTCCTGCCAACGTTCGTTTCGCAGGCCGAGGTGACTCTGCCCGAACCAAATGAGGCCTACCCGACAGCACAGGCGTCGGAATCCAATGCAAGCCAGTCCGTGAGCGGTTTCTCGCTGAATCTGCGTCGCGCATGGCGCGATGGGAAGCAGATGAATGCTGAGTTGTGTTTCACGCTGCCGGACTCTTCTGATTGGACGGTGTGGGAGGCACACTACGAGTACGGCGGCACGTCGGCTTCGGAGTTCAGTTCCGTGTTCCTCAGTAAAGAGGAGGGTCAGGCAGGGCAACCCTCGCAGCGCTGCGATCAGCTCTCGTTCTATGTTCCGCCGGACGCGGACCTCTCAGCCTCGAGCCTCACGGTGGAATCCGTCGGTGCGTACCCAAGTGCCGAAGAATACTGTTCGCTGTACATGCCCAAGATCCAGCAGACGCTGAAGGATCGCGGCGCCGGCATCACCTTGGATTGCCCCATCGTCGATGGTGCCATGAGCATGCAGATCGTGGGCAGGCCAGATGGGATGTCACAGGAGGAAGCGGAGCAACTCGTCTTCAGCGATGAGTTCTACACTGTCCGTGGTCCTTGGACTTTCCCGGTTACCTTTTCCCAGTAGGCTGAGAAGGCTGTATAATCGGCCTGTGACTCAAGGATCTGGTCCGACCTATTACGGCAAGCGTGCTTAGGAGAATCCGAGGGATCCAGGATAACGCGCCCTCGCGGGCGCGTTTTTCATTGCCGCCGATCAAGAGGAGGCTGGATGGACATCGAAGCGCAGGTTGAGCTGCTGATGCAGGGCACGGAGTATGGTGATGAAGACCTCAGGCGCTCTATGACGGCCGAGCTTCGGGAGCGCCTGATCGAGTGCCAGCAGGAGGGGCGGCCTCTGCGCGTGTACTGCGGTTATGATCCGACCTCAACCGATCTGCATCTTGGGCATACGATCACGATGCGCAAGCTTCGCCAGTTCCAGGACCTGGGCCACGATGTGACCTTCCTCATCGGCAGCTACACGGCTTTGGTGGGCGATCCGTCGGACAAGAACAAGGCGCGTCCGGTTCTCACCCAGGAGCAAATTGCCGAGAACGCGAAGACCTACACGGAGCAGGCATTCCGTGTCCTGGATCCGAAGAAAACGCGTGTGCGATACAACGGGGAATGGCTGAGCGAACTCTCGATTGTGGACCTGATCCGGCTGGGCCAGAACTTCACGGTTCAACAATTCCTGGCGCGCGAGAATTTTGCCAGGCGGCTGGAGAATGAGGAGCCCATCTACCTTCACGAGACCTTCTATGCCCTGATGCAAGGCTACGACGCCGTTGCCCAACAGACGGATGTGCAGGTGGGAGGTACGGATCAGCTCTTCAATATCATCGTAGCTGGGCGCAAGCTCCAGGAAGCCATGGGCCAGAAGCCGCTCGTCGGAGTGATCACCGGCATACTGCCCGGCACCGACGGCGAGCAGCGAATGTCGAAATCAACCGGCAACATCATTCCAATAAACAGCGGTGCAGAAGACATGTACGGCAAACTCATGTCACTGCCTGATTTCGCCATGGAGAAGTACATGCGCCTGGTTACCCGCTGGCTTCCGAGGGAGATCGACGAGCTCGTCGCCGCCGTGCGGGCTGGGACGATCCATCCCCGTGATGCGAAGATGAGGATGGCGCGCGAGGTCACCAGCATCTTCTACGGCGACAGCGGGGCAACGCAGTCAGAGCAGACGTTTGTGCGGCTTTTCCAGAAGGGCGAGGTGCCAGACGGCATGGAAGAGGTCGCGCTGGAACCGGGCGCCACGATCGTGGATGTCCTGATAAGCTCCGGGCTGGCCGCCAGCAAGAGCGAAGCGAAGAGGCTCGTCGCGCAGCGAGGCGTTCGCCTGGATGGAGAGACACTGGATCATCCGGATGCGCCGTTTCCGCATCCGGGAGTGCTGCAGGCCGGAAAACGACGCTTCATCCGGGTCAGATGAGCGGCAAGGGGCCAAGACGATCGATCAGTAACTGTGCAGGGAATATCAAAAAACGGACCGCAACGATGGCCCGTCCAGAGGCGTCGACGGGATTCGAACCCGTGATGAGGGTTTTGCAGACCCTTGCCTTACCACTTGGCCACGACGCCGTCGCAACTTCTAGAGCGGGCGATGGGATTCGAACCCACGACCTTCTCCTTGGCAAGGAGACGTTCTACCACTGAACCACGCCCGCACGTCGTACACTTGGGGCCGAGAGTGCCGAGAGTCAGAATCGAACTGACGACACCGCGATTTTCAGTCGCGTGCTCTACCAACTGAGCTATCTCGGCCAGATACACGTCCTTGAAGCGGCGAGAATTGTACTAGACCGCTATGTGGTTGTCAAGCAAGCTGCTCTGCAGCCCTCCGGCGAAATGTGCTTGACCGAGGGCCTAAACCAGAACTAGAATGCGACAACTTCGTCGCCGATGACCCCGGATTATCCCAGTCGGTGAGGCTGGGAGAGAGCTTTGCATGTTTGAGAATCTGACTGCACGCCTGAATCAAGTCTTCGAGGGACTACGTCGACGCGGCAAGCTGAGCGAAGCTGACGTGGACGCAGCGCTACGCGAAGTGAGGCTTGCCCTACTTGAAGCCGACGTTCACTTCGGAGTCGCCAAGGAGCTGATTGCGCGAGTGCGCGACAGGGCTGTCGGCGCGGCGGTCTCAAAGGCACTGAATCCTGCGCAACAGGTGATCAAGATCGTCCATGAGGAACTCATTGGCACGCTTGGAGAGGCCGTTCCCTTGAGACTCGCCGGTCCGAAGCCACGGGTTCTGCTTGTAGTGGGCCTACAGGGGTCCGGGAAAACAACAGCCGCCGGGAAGCTGGCGCGCGTGTTCAGGTCTGCAGGTGAGCGGGTGATGCTTGTGGCCGCCGATCCCTACCGACCGGCCGCGGTGGAACAACTACAACAACTTGGGGAGCGGCTGGACGTACAGGTCTTTGCGGCGCCTGGCCTCAAACCTGCCGCCCTTGCCCGGGCCGCACGCGACGCAGCAGAAAAAGGTGGCTATAGCGTGCTGATCGTGGATTCGGCCGGCCGCTCCCAGCTCGACGAAGAGCTTATGGACGAAGTCACTGAACTGGCGTCTGCTGTATCGCCAGTGGAAACGCTTCTGGCCCTGGATGCAATGACCGGTCAAGAAGCTATCAACATCGCGCAGGGCTTCTGCCGTCGAATTGCTGTCACAGGGCTGATCATGACCAAGATGGATGGAGACGCACGCGGAGGGGCAGCGATTTCCGTCCGGTCCGTCACAGGAATTCCCCTGAAGTTCCTGGGAACCGGAGAGAAGCTAGACGCTCTGGAGAAGTACGATCCCGAGAGACTGGCCTCGCGGATCCTGGGGATGGGCGACATCATCGGTTTGATCGAGAAGGCTGAGAGCGCATTGGATGCGGCATCAGCCCAGATGCAGGCCGAGAAGATTCTTGGGGGGCATTTCGACCTGGAAGATTGGCTTGACCAGATGCAACAGGTCAGGAAGCTGGGCCCATTGGGGCAGATCGCTGAGATGCTCCCCGGACGATTCCGGGATGCGGTACAGCAAGCTGACCCAACCGATCTCGAGGCAGGTTTTCGGCTGTCCGAGGCAATCATCAAGTCCATGACGGTGGCCGAGCGCCGCAATCCAGAGATCCTCAACGCGTCGAGGCGGCGCCGCATAGCGTCCGGGTCGGGGACCGGCGTGCCGGAAGTCAATCGGCTGATGAAGCAGTTCCGCGACGCGCAGAAGTTGTTCAGGGCGATGCAGACATCGCGCGGCAGGGGGATGCCGAAGCTGTTTGATTAGGGACGGGCACCGCCGTGCTTTGCCACCGCCGATGGGTAGGAGATTGAATCGGATACGCATCAGGGGAATCTGGTAGAATAGTCGCTCGTGGCCCGGCCATGCCCGGATGCGGCGTCTTGTATTGCCAGGACTGGCCGGAAGGGCTGAAAAAGGACTTTCCGCCGGACAGATGGGCGTTTTGATCCGTGGCCGAGTTTGAATTGTCTTTGAAGGAGAGCTTTTTCAATGGTCCGTATACGTTTTCGACGCATGGGTCTGCGAGGGCAACCGTCCTATCGTATTGTGGCGGCCGACAAAGAGACGTCCCGAGATGGCCGGTTTCTTGAAATCCTGGGTTTCTACAATCCCCGAACAGATCCAGCAACAATCAATGTGAAGGAAGACCGCGTTTTCCATTGGATGAAGGACGGTGCCCTGCCGACGGAATCGGTCGGGCAGGTTTTCCGCTCCTCAGGGCTTCTGGATCGGTTTGAACGATTCAAGAAAGGCGAAACGCTTGAGAGCCTCATGAAGGAGGCCGCGGATGCCGTGGGGCGCCGAGCCGCTCCGGAGAAGACGCGGAGGGACTAGGGCACTGGGGCTGCGATTGCTGATGCAGCCGCTGAAGTGCGACTTTAGTCCACAAAGGCTAACCTGATGAAGGAACTCATTGAGTACATCGCCAAGGCGCTCGTCGACCACCCTGATGAGGTGCAGGTCCGAGAATCGGGCGGAGGGGATCGGGTGCGCCTTGAGCTCAGTGTGGCTCAGTCAGATATGGGCCGAATAATTGGCAAGAGCGGAAAAGTCGCCAACGCGATCCGCACCATGTTGCGAGTGGCGGCGGAACGTGAGGGCAAGCAGGCCACGCTGGACGTTGTCGAACCGGCAGAATGACGGCAAGAAAACGCGCAACGAAGGCAGATTCAGGCTCGCCGCCGACCGGTGAGCCTGAATATTTAGTGGTCGGAATCTTGAGGCGGGCACACGGCTTGCGAGGCGAGATGCTGATGGAGGTCGTGACAGATTTTCCCGAGCGTCTCAAGCCCGGCGTCAAGGTCTTCCTAGGGCGTGGACATAAACCATGCATCATCGGCGAATGCCGTATTCACACGCAGGGGATGCTCATACGGTTCCAGGGCATAGGGACGCCGGAGGCCGCCGGAGCGTACCGAAACCAAACGGTATACGTGCTGTCTGCGGACCGGCCTCGCTTGCCAGAGGGGCAGTACTATCACCATGAACTCTTGGGCCTGAAGGTGATCGATGAGGGCGAACAATTGATTGGAGCACTTGTGGAGATCCTTGAGACCGGGGCCAATGACGTCTACGTGATCAAGGGGGCAGATGAGCGCGAATTGCTGCTGCCCGCCATACCAGGCGTCGTTCTTGGGATAGATCTACGCCGGCGCTTGATTCGTGTTCACGTTCCCGATGGAATCGAGACCCATGTGGGCGGGTGAGCTGTTTCGTCAGCGTCGCCCGGACAGGCGTCCTGATACGAGTTATCGGCAACGTGATTCACGATAAGCGCTACTGGGTTGGTTTCAATCTGGTTCGCGGCATTGGAGCGGTGCGCCTGCGGTCGCTTATTGACCATTTTGGCGATGTGGTGACCGCCTGGAACGGCACACCGGAGGAACTGCGCGCCGCGGGTCTGGGCGCCAAGACCATTGCGCGATTGGTGGCTCTGCGGAGCGATGTAGATGTCGATCTACTGTGGCAACACGTCGAATCTCAAGGTGTCAAAGTCCTGACGTCGGAGGACGACGCCTACCCCGCGCGGCTGAAGGAAATCGATCAGCCGCCGCCTGTGCTGTTCGTACGCGGCGAGTGGTTAGCCGACGATCAGTTCTCTGTGGCGATTGTCGGGACTCGTCGAGCCACGGCCTACGGACGCCAGGTCACAGAGCAACTGGCCGCCTATCTGGCTTCAAATGGCATTACGATCATCAGCGGGCTGGCGCGAGGAGTGGATGAATTGGCGCACTCGGCGGCGCTCGCCGCCGGAGGAAGGACTGCCGCGGTCCTGGGCAGCGGAGTCGACCGCATATATCCGCCCGAGAACCGTGCCCTCGCTGAGAAGATCATGCGGAGTGGCGCGCTGCTCAGTGATTACCCCTTGGGGACTGCGCCGGAGAGCAGCAACTTCCCGCCACGCAACCGCATCATATCGGGGCTGGCGATGGCAACAATCGTGGTTGAGGCGGGTGAAACGAGCGGCGCCTTGATCACGGCGGAATTCGCAGCGGAGCAGGGCCGTGACGTTTTTGCAGTGCCCGGAAGCATCCTGGCGCCTCAGAGCAAAGGTACGAACAAGCTGATCCAGAATGGCGCATTGCCGCTGCTTAGCCCGGACGATGTGCTGCAGGCTTTGCACCTCGGGCGCGCGGGGGAACAGCGGGCGGCGCGAAGGGTGCTGCCAGCCGACGAGATTGAGAGCCAGGTGATGAACGCGCTTGGGAGTGAACCTCTGCATGTTGATGAGATCCGCAGCCATACAGGCTTGCCTGTGGAAAAGGTCTCTGCCGCTTTGGTGATGATGGAACTCAAAGGCATGGTACGACAAGTCGGCGGCATGCAGTACGTTGCGGTGCGTGAGGTACAATCGGGCTACTCTGCCCAGGGATGAGACATGCCCAAGCACGATTATGCAATCATAATGGCTGGCGGCGGCGGCACCAGACTGTGGCCAGTATCACGGAAAGATCGACCGAAGCAACTGCTGCCTCTGTTAGGCGAACAGACGTTGCTGCAAAGCACCGTGGCGCGGCTGGGGAATTTATTCCCCGCAGACCACATCCTAATCGTAACCCTCCGTGAGCAGGCCGAAGAGATCCAGCGTCAGGTTCCCGAGATCCCGGTGGAGAATTACCTGATGGAGCCGGCGCCGCGCGGCACTGCCTCGGTGGTAGGACTCGCGGCAATCGTTCTGAAGAAGCGTGATCCTCAAGCGGTGATGGCGATCCTCCCGTCCGATCATTACATCCGAGACCGCGATCTGTTCACGTATGTGCTGCGAGAAGCCGTGGATGTTGCCGGGAAGGGGTATCTGGTCACTCTGGGAATAACGCCAGTGTCGCCGTCCACCGCATACGGCTACGTTCAACAAGGCAAACCCTTAGACGAGAACCTCAAGTACCCGGTTTATCACGTGGAACGTTTCACGGAGAAACCGGATGAGAGGACTGCTCAGTCCTTCCTGCGTTCGAGGGAGCACTCTTGGAACAGCGGCATGTTCATTTGGCGCGTGGACATCATCCTTGAAGAGATCCGGCGGCAGATGCCTGAACTTCATTTGGCGCTTGAGAAAGTGTCGAGTGCCTGGGGGACGCCCTCGCAGGAGCAAGTGTTGCAGACAGTCTGGCCGCGCCTCAAGGCCGAGACGATCGACTATGGTGTGATGGAGCACGCGAAACGTGTGGTGGTGGTCCCTGCTGGGGGGCTGGGATGGAGCGACGTGGGAGCTTGGGATACGCTATTCGAGGTGTTGCTCCCCGACATGCACGGCAATGTGTCCACGAGCGCTCAGCACCTTGCCCTTGAGACCCACAACACACTCGTCTACGGCCACGGTGGTGAGCGCCTGATTGTGACAATTGGCATGGACGACACCGTCATTGTGGACACAGAGGATGTCCTGCTCGTCTGCAAAGCTGATCAGGCACAAAAAGTGCGCGAAGTTGTTGAGCACTTGAAGAAACACAAGCAGGACAAATATCTTTAGGTTGGAGCTTGGATGGAAGCTTACTGCATGAAGTGCAAGGCACGGAGGGAGATCAAGGATCCAGCGGCATCTTTCAATGCAAAGGGCTCGCCTGTCACGATCGGTGTATGTCCGGTCTGCGGGACCAAACTGTATCGAACAGGCAGGACCTCAGAGCATGAGGGCCTGATCCCACCCCCGAAACCCGAAAGGATGGAAAAGCGGAAAGGAAAGCTTGTTATTGTCGAGTCCCCCGCAAAGGCAAAGACCGTAGGGCGATTTCTTGGCAGGGGCTACACGGTCAAGGCCTCAATCGGGCACGTCCGAGACCTGCTGCGTTCGCAGCTTTCGGTGGATGTCGACAATAACTTCGAACCCAAGTATAGGGTGCCGAACGAGAAGAAAGGGGTGGTGAAGGAGCTGAAGAACCTCGCACGAACCGCCGAAGAGGTCTTCCTGGCGACTGATCCCGACCGCGAAGGTGAATCCATCTCGTGGCACCTCCTGGAAGCCTCCCAGATCGATCCATCTGTGACGCGGCGTGTCACCTTTCACGAGATCACCGAGACTGCTGTCAAGGAGGCGTTCGCGCATCCACGGGCAATTGACATGGACCTGGTCAATGCCCAGCAGGCCAGGCGGGTGCTGGATCGGCTTGTGGGGTACAGCATAAGCCCAATACTGTGGGAAAAGGTCCGCAGCCGACTTTCGGCAGGCCGGGTCCAATCCGTCGCGCTGCGCCTGATCATCGATCGCGAGCGCGAGATTGAAGCCTTTGTTCCAGTTGAATATTGGACAATCCACGCGGAGTTCAGGCCGGCGGGACTGAACTCGACCTTCATCGCCAAGTTGATCAGGGTGGATGGCGATGACGTGAGCCTCCGGGACAAGGACTCTGCCAATGCGCTGGCTGCGCGAATGCGAAACGCCGCGTACGAGGTGAGCAAGGTCCGACGCAGCGAACGAAGGCGAAGGCCGGCGGCGCCTTTCACCACGTCGACCTTGCAGCAAGAGGCGTCCCGCAAGCTTGGCTTCCCTGCCAAGAGAACGATGGCACTTGCGCAGGCTCTATATGAGGGACAGGACGTCGGCAACGGGGGTTCCACAGGACTGATCACCTATATGCGCACAGATTCGCCGCAGGTCTCTGACACGGCGGTGAAGGAAGCACGCGATTTCGTACTGAAGAGGTACGGGGCTGATTTTCTGCCGGAGCAGGCGCCGGAGTACAAGAGCAAGAACGCTACTGCCCAGGAAGCCCACGAGGCCATTCGGCCCACCTCTGTGTTTCGTGATCCTGAGTCCATCAGATCACACCTGGAACCGGCAATGTACAGGCTCTACAACCTCATCTGGCAGCGATTCGTGGCATCCCAGATGGAGGCGGCGGTGTACGACACGCTTCAGGTAGAGGTCATTGGAGCAGGTGGCGGTCAAGAGTACTTGTTGCGTTCGTCGGGGTCGACGATGCGTTTCCCCGGCTTTCTGGCGATCTACGAGGAGGCAAGAAACGAGGACGCCCAGACGGAGGAGGACGAGGAAGACGTGAAGATTCCGGGGGAGGTGGCGGAGGGTCAGAAGCAGGAGCTCGTACGCGCCATGCCGGAGCAGCACTTCACTCAGCCGCCACCGCGTCTTTCGGAGGCATCACTCGTGCAGATGCTGGAGGAGAATGGGATCGGACGGCCGTCCACGTACGCGCCGATCATTTCGACCATCCAGCAACGCGGGTACGTCCAGCGAATCGAAAAACGGCTGGCGCCCACGGAAATGGGATTCCAGGTTAACGATCTTCTGGTCGAGTACTTCCCGGAGGTTGTGGATGTGAGTTTCACCGCCCACATGGAGGATGATCTCGACAAGGTGGCGGCGGGCGAGATGGATTGGACGGCTGCCTTGCGGGAGTTCTATGAGCCGTTCAAAGAACTGGTGCGAAAAGCGCAAGCAGAGATACCTATCACGAAGTCGGGCCCTGAGCCCATCGGGCGTACGTGCCCTGACGACGGCGGAGAACTGGTGGTCCGATATGGACGCTACGGGCGTTTCATCTCCTGCGCGAATTTCCCAGCCTGTCGTTACACGGAGCCGTGGCTTGAGAAGATTGGCGTGATCTGCCCAAAGGACCACGGCGAAATCGTGGAACGAAAGACTCGAAAGGGACGGACCTTCTACGGCTGCGCCAACTACCCGGCGTGCGATTTCACATCCTGGAAGCGTCCGATTCCGCAACCGTGCCCGAATTGCGGCGGCCTGCTTGTGGTGGTAAACAAACGGCAGGTGCAATGCACGAACTGCGAGAGGATGTACGCGCTGGGGGAAGTCAGCCCAGAAACGGCCCCGGAGTAGTCCTGCGCATCACAGGTGCCGGTATAATTCAGACCAGGAAGGAATCTCACAAGGAGCCTCCACATGTCATCCGCCCTTGATGTGGTCAAGAAGCAAATAATCCTGGTCCTGCTGGCGCTTGGAGTCGGAGTGGCAATCGGTGTGCCGGTTGGTTGGGCAACAGTCAAGGTGGTCAATACCACGCCGGCGGTAATGCGTGAGGACTTGCAGGAAGACTATCTCCGCATGGCCATCGACTCGTTCCGGGTCAATCGCGATCCGAATCTTGCGGTGCGGCGCTGGGATGCGCTGGGTTCCGCAGCGGCCCCGATGTTCGTCAGGATCCAGAAGGAGCCAGCAGGCATCGACCCGGTCGTCATTGTGGCATTCGGCGAGGTGATTCAGGCAGTCAAGGGAACAGGTCCGGCAGTGGAAACACCAGAGGCTGCCGCGCCCAAGATGCCTCGAGCGACAACCCTGCTTGTTGGAGCGGTGGCTGTGCTGGTGCTGGTCGGGACGACCACAGTGCTTTTCTTTGGGCGGCGCCTCGCACGGAGGCATTCGACTGTCCAGATCACGCCGACGATGGAGGAGATGCAATCCCAGCGCGAGCCCGCAAAGTCCCGCCAGACCAATTTTGAGTCGCTTGGGGTGGCGCCGCCAATCACTCAGAACATGACGACGTATGTTCTGGGCGACGACCTGTATGACGAATCTTTCAGTATCGATACAGCAAGCGGGGACTTTCTTGGCGAATACGGGGTGGGCGTATCAGAGACCATTGGGATCGGTGAGCCGAAGAAGGTCACGGCACTCGAGATCTGGCTCTTCGACAAGAATGACATCAAGACAGCGACGAAGGTGCTAATGAGCGCTCATGCCTTCGGGGACAACGGCATTCGGGGTCGCCTCGAGGCGAAAGGGGAGCTAATCCAGATCGAGCCACAGAAACAGATCATGCTGGAGACCGAGACTCTACAACTCTTGGCAACTGTTGTAGACCTGCAATATGGCGATGGCGCGATGCCGGAGAGTAGCTATTTTGAACGGGTGACGCTTGAGCTTGCGATCTGGCGCAAGGCGGGCCGTTAGATAGTGCTACGGAGCAGGCCGGGCGGTTCTTTGCCCGGCCTGCTCTTTTTTTCCCTGAGATCCAATGTTTCACTCGATTTTGAGGATCTTCAGTTGCACCAGACCACCAGGGGTCTCCACATCGACCACGTCTCCGATCTTGTGATCTGAAAGTGCCCTGCCGATGGGGGACTCGTTGCTTATCTTCCCATTTCGAGGATCAGCCTCCCTGGCACCTACCACGTGGTACGTTTCCGGCGGGGAGTTGCCTTCCTGGATGGTCACATGGTTTCCAAGCCCCACCACCTCCGCCGAGGCGTTCTTTTCGATAACAACAGCATTTCGAAGGAGATGCTCGAGCTCCTGAATGCGGCCCTCGAGGAACGCCTGATCTTCCTTGGCCTTGTGATAATCGGCGTTCTCTGATAGATCGCCCATCTGGATGGCTGAGCGAAGTCGCTTGGCGAGTTCACGACGGCGAGGTCCCCTAAGGTGCTCAAGTTCCACTTTGAGCTTCGCCATACCTTCTTTGGTTAAGTACATAGCGTCAGGCATTCGGCCCAGGTCGTGGTACCACGTAAGCTAGGGTTTCTCCGACGGATCGAACAGCTTGCGGTGTTCTTCGATAGCGAATCGATCAGTCATGCCCGCGATGTAGTCGCATATCGTCCGGTCCAGGCCCCATTTTTCGATGGCGCCTTGCATGCCCCCAGGCAGGATCGCAGGCTCGGTATGGTAGGCAGTGAAGAGGTCCGTGATCACTCGCTCGGCTTTCACGGCCATTCGCAACACGCGGTAGTGCGAATAGAGGTTCCGGTATAGGAAATCCTTGAGCTCTCGGTGACGTCGCTGCATTTCTTCGCCATGTCCCACCAGATTCGTCTGCAGACGCCGAATGTCAAGGGATGATCTTACGGCGTTGGCCCTGAGTCGCTGGTCGGTGGCGTGGACCAGGTCCGTAACCATCAGCCCGACGAGTTCACGGATCATACGATGCCGCTCCAACTCAGCCAGCTCGGGACCCTGCCACTTGAAGGTATCTCTGAGGATCTCCCACAGGGCAATGCCGTCCAGCATATGCGGAAGAATCATCCCGGACCGGAGCCCATCGTCAAGGTCATGCGTGGTAAAGGCCAGCTCATCTGCAACATTGGCGATCTGTGTCTCAAGATTGCCGCGCAATGCGGGATCGTATTCACGGGTGTCAGCGATGTCGTACTCCGACTCGTGCTTGACCATGCCCTCCCGCACCTCCCAGGTGAGATTAAGCCCCGGGAACTCCGGATAGCGCTGTTCCAGCTGGGTCACGATCCTCAAGGATTGTCGGTTATGGTCAAATCCACCGCTTTCCCTCATCAGGCGGGCCAGCGCGATCTCTCCGGAGTGCCCGAAGGGGGAGTGACCCAGATCATGGGCCAGACAGATCACTTCAACAAGATCCTCGTTGGCACCCAGCGCGCGGGCTATCGTGCGGCCGATCTGGGCGACTTCGAGGGTATGCGTTAGACGTGTACGGAAGTAGTCGCCCTCGTAGATAATGAAGACTTGGGTTTTGTGTTCAAGGCGTCGGAAGGCAGTGGTGTGCAGGACTCGATCGCGGTCCCTCTGGAACGCCGTGCGGTATTCGGGTTCGTCGTCGAGGTAGGCGCGGCCCCTGGAATCACGGCTCCGCACGCCATACGGGGCCAGTTCCCTATCCTCCAACTCCTCAAGCTTCTGCCGTTCGAAGAACATAGCTGGTCCTTTGGTGAAGGCCCATTACGACTTGCCGAAGGGGCCTGCAGGCTGTGGGGCGAGTGGGGGTCGAACCCACAAGGTGTTGCCACCGGAGGATTTTAAGTCCTCTGCGTCTGCCGATTCCGCCATCGCCCCGGCGTCTTGCTGCCTATTGTACCCGTGGCAACCCCTTGTGTGTTCTCTCCCCACTCGCCCCGGAAGGAGTGCACCCAGATGCAAAAACAAGCCGACACACAGAGGACTCTCGCGCTTTTCGATGACTACCTGCTGACTTGGATGGAGGGCTTTCTGGTGGATCGCAAGGCCCGCGGCACAGCACCCGGAACCCTGCGGTTCTACCAGGCCAAGTTGCGCCTGTTCGCGGACTACTGCGAGGCCCAGGCCGTCAAGAACATCGCCCAGATAACCCCCGGCCTGATACGGGAGTACCTGCTGGACCTCGAGCGCGAGCACAACCCCGGAGGCAGACACGCAGCCTTCCGGACACTCCGGGCCTTCCTGTACTGGTACGAAGCCGAGGCGGAGCCCGAGGGATGGAAGAATCCCGCCCGGAAAGTGAAGGCCCCCAAAGTGCCTACCGAACCCCTCGAGCCTGTGTCATTCGAGACGATCTCGCGGATGCTGCGGACTTGCGAGCGGGGCACGTTTTCCGGCGATCGTGACGCCGCGATTCTTCTGTGCTTGCTGGACACCGGCGCGCGGGCGGCTGAATTCCTGGACGTGAACTGCGAGGATGTGAACCAGGCTCGCGGTGACATGCTCATTCGGCAAGGCAAAGGCTCCAAGCCCCGGACCGTGTACATCGGCCGCCAGTCACGCCGCGCGCTGAGGCGCTATCTCATGAGCCGGCACGACGATTGCCCGGCGCTGTGGGTGACGCGGCATGGTGAACGGTTGGTATATGACGGCCTCCGCGCGGTGATGACACGGCGCTCGGCGGCCGCCCAGATCCCAGTGCCTTCGCTGCACAGCTTCCGCCGTGCCTTCGCTTTGACCATGCTTCGAAATGGCACGGACGTTTTCACCCTGGCAAAGCTGATGGGGCACGCGGGGATCGGCGTCTTGCAGCGATACCTCAAAGAAACGAACGCGGACACGCTCGAGGCGCATAGGCGCGCCGGTCCGATCGACAGCCTCGCCAGGTTGGGGTAACGTTGGTCGCTGAGATGAGCGTCTAGGGTTTTGGGGGTGGAGGAGGCGGGGTCGGTTTTGGAGGCGGAGGAGGCGGCGTAACCTTAGGAGGTGGGGGCGGATACGTCTTGGTGTCTGGCGGCTTGGGTCGCGGTGCTGGCCCACCTGGCGGATCCCCAGGATTCACATGCTTGCGGTCATTGGTGCTGGCACACATTCCGTTGACTCCTTCCCTTCATGGCAATCGGAGGACGCCAATGTTCCTGGCGCAGAAGCTGAGAAGCAGTATCACCCCGGCGATGAATCCTATGCCCGACACGACGTACAACACTATCACCGTGGCCTTCCAGGGATTCCTCCGATTGGATGCGGTTGCTGATTGGCGGGCGTCGCGCCAGTCATACATCACGAAACGGTGGGCTAGGCCGCTTGCCAAGAAACAGACCAACATACTGATGACGGAGATGGCGAAGGCCACCCACGAGAGTTCCAGCGTCGGCAGGTTGGAGAAGACGGCGCCTGATTCGGGCGCAGACTTGAACAGGGCAAGAAATGAAACGGAGAATGCAAGGAACGCTGCAGACAAGGTGATGATGGTGTTCTCGTAGTTCGTGTAGTTCTTGCTCTCCATTTCGGCAAGCATCGACCAGTACTGGAGGTACTCCTTGCTATCAATCTTTTTCGCGGGCATGGGCGCGGATCCTTCCGTGTGCAATAGAAGAGGCGAGATTCGCCGCGTGCTGGGACCCGGGACTCGAAGCCCGGTCTCGGCTTCCAAAGGAATTATCGCGCTGAAGGGCCCCGGGGAAACGCGCAGATTTTGAAAGCCTGGGGCACTCAAGTCTCGAGATGGTCCAGCACCACGCGCAGATGGTGGACGAGGATCTTTTGCAGGCGCATCATGCCCACAGCCCGATCGACAATCTGCACGGGCTCTAGCTCCGCGGCTTAGCAACAATGGGGCGGAATTTGCGAATTTTGGCCCCGAGGGCTGCGGTAGCTGGACTTTGCATCTTCCGTCGCTCCTGTGCGTTTTACAAGTCGTAAAAAGGCTTCTAGTTGGTCTTTCCGGGTGGCGGATCTACCGGGGTACGTGCGCCTTCGTGTTCCATCAGACGAGACACTTGCATGCGGGCCGCCCTTGCTGTATCCTGAGAGTGGACAGGATGGCAAATGAGGAAGTGCCCGTACTGCGCCGAACGCATACAAGACGAAGCGATCATCTGCCGGTACTGCGGTCGCGATCTGCCGATGCCGGCTCAGGGGCCGACCGCGCCATTGAGGCCCGAGCCGTCTTGCCTTGCGCTAGTTGCAGCCAGTTTCGTACTACCTCTCAGCGTTGGCGTCATCGGCCTTGTAGTCCAAGAGATCCTGATTGCCATGACTGGAAGCAGTGGCGATACCGTCGTGATTGGTTCCCTTGCATTTTGGGCGATGGTTACCTACTTTGCCGGGCGGTATGTCGAGCCTCAACGCAAGGGATTCATGAAGACCGCTGGGCTCGCCGTGCGCTTCTTTGTGCCGTTCCTGAACTTCCAAGTTTTTTTTGGGCCTGCAAAGGACTGGCACTACTGATAGATCGTCGCGTCGACGCCCGAAGACCACAACAGTGACTTGCTCCAACTCCTCCCTGAACCTCAACCGACTTGCGGGGTGAGTGGCGTTTCTCGCGGCATGCAGATTGGGTCCCCACAAGAGACGGAGGTGGTGCTACTATGACGTTGGATAAGGAGGCACAGTGGACACAAGAGCGAAGCAGGAATTTCGCGAGCTGATGGCAGGACTTCCCTGGTCTGAGCGGCTACTGGTCGTGTTCTATCTGCGCTACCTGTTGGTGCGCCAGCGGGTGTTGGGCTTCTTGCACAGGACGCGCATCGCGTTGCCCTGGACGTATCGACTCATCAGCGCGGAGGTGCATGACGACTCCGAACACTGAGCTTGCCGTGAGTTTTCTGCTGGCCGTCAGGAAGTGGAGGATAGAAAAGGCGCAGGCCGATCTCAAGGATAAGCCTCTGGACGTGTCTACGCCTGCCCTGTCGGACAAGTGGGTCGTCAAGGTTGGCAAAGCTTGACAGTGGTGGTGGTGTGGGATATAATCCAAGCACGCGGTCATGCAAGACCTGACCGAATGGTGAGCGGCATAACATAGTAGTCCGTTTCACCAGACATCCGACAGACAGGGCTCAACCTGCGGGATGCGCTAACAAGCGTGTCCCGCTTTTTGTTGTTTTGGCCCCGCCTCCAGAACACAAAGCCCCCACGATGGGGGGCCTGTGCCGGAGACGAGGGCAGCACAAAGAAAGGCTAGGTTTCAATGGCTGCTTACCAACAGTGTACACCAATTCAAGTCAGTGGGCGCACGGTCGCATTCTTGCGGGGACCGGTGCTCGATGTCCGCAGGCGGCAGGATGGTCTCATTCGCTTGCCCTCTCCATCACTCGCGCTCGCGGTCTCGTCATTGGTTCAGGCCCGCGCACTGGGCTGCCGCTCCATTCAGCTTACTGTGGCAGGTGGCGGCACGTTCCGGATATCACTCGCAGATTTTCTCGCCAACGGCTTCGATGTCAAGAGGGCCAAGTTCGAGCGGCAGGTTGGCTGCTCGCTTTCCAAATTCACGACCGATCTGCATCTGAGGTCAGAGGCTTCGCGGTAGCGCATCAGACAGCGCCCGCGCGCTGCCCGGCGTGCGGGTCACATAGCACACTCCCAGGGCAAGCTTCCAGGCGAGCGCTGCTAGTTGCACACCTGGCGGAAGTGGCGAGCCGAAAAATCCTAAGCTGGAATCGTCGCGGAGACGAGGAAGGTCGCCAACAAAGCACGACGCCGACCGGGCGCAAAACGGACTGGACGAGGACCGACGTTCTGGCCCTCAATGCCGAGAGCACTTTCACCCGCGGGTATCACTGGACGCAACAGGCGGGTTTGAGGCGAGGGTTGGGCTTTGCCAAGCGCGAGCGATGGCTATACCTGCTGGAGGCAAAGCGAGGTGAACTAGCAAGTGCTGAACCTGGCAACAAGGCATTGCTGCGCTTCGCTCCGGCTACCCTGCTGGAGGCAAGACAATGAACGAGGGCCTATGGATGGACGAGACGGATCCCCGATAGAGTACACGCCCAAGCCGATCTTCAAGATGCCGCGGGCAGGCAAGTATCCCGCGCGGCTGGATGGCTTCGACCGACTGCCGCGTGGCAAACAGAAGGAACTCATTACTGTATGGCGCCAGAGGAAGGCGAACGAGGAGCGACTCGCGCAGTGGAACGCCGCAAGGCAAAGGCAGAGGTCCAGGACGCGGGAACTATCGGAGAGGTTCGCGGAGTACAAGCCGAAGGAGGTCAAGAGTGATTGATGCGGATGCGGATGTGAGGCCCCTGGGTTGCGCCGTCATTACCCAAGCAGTGCGGGACGCGCGCGATGTGGATCCAATTCGAGCGCTTGACGCGGTCGTCTTTCTTCTCGGGCCTGACGTGGCGCTGTGGCTTGAAGGACTGGGCCTCGAGCTGGACCCGGTGGCCCTGGTGACGAGCGGTCGGGCGAGACATGTGCGAAGAGAGGTGTTGGATGACAAGAAGCGACAGCATACTGGCTTTGGTCGAGGGACTCACGCCAGAGGGAGCGCAGGAATTTCGCTCTCGGCTTTTGGCAGCCGCGAGGGCAATCCGCGCGGAGATTCAGGTGCCTGTGGGCCGACGAGTAGGGACAATTGGTGACCGGCAAGACCCTCGGTGTCGGCGCCGCGACAATGCAGCAATGAGTGGCAGGTTTGACGATGAGTCGACGTGATGTGAATCCGAACACGCCCAGGTGGGATAAGCGCCTTGAGCAGCGAGGCTTGCTCAAATATCAGACTAAGAGCCTGAGCGACGCTGCTGTCACTGAGCGCTATGCCCGCGCGGGTCTGATGCCTGACTGGGCCTCGCTTGGCCGTGAGCCTGGTGGCCGTTCTGGTGGGCTTCCGCTTCCGTCTGCACAGAATTGGCAAGCGCAGATCAAGACACCGAATCCCACAGTCGGCGCAAATGTCGCTGGCCAGGTACCCAAGACTGTCATGCCCACAACGCCCGGCACAACAAAGCCTGCGCCGTGGCAGGCACTGGAAGGGAACTATGGTCCTGCTAACTGGACTTTTCTCAGGCCGGCTTGGATAGAACCCCGGCTCAGTTCATACAACGCGAGTGGGCAATGGATTCATCCTCAATACACCGCTGGATACGTGATGAATGGTTCGGTCTGGCGTGGCCCTGACAATGCGATGTATCGCATTGTACCGGATGAGTCTTCAGGTGGGTATTTGGGAATGAATACGGCCACACAGCGTTGGGTGGAGATCGACCATGCCGGCAATATCAGATACAAGACACCGTACCCCTGGGAGCGATGATGGCGAACAACCCGAACGCACGCAAGAACCTGCGGAATTTCAAGAAGAATGACCCGCGAACTGGGGCGAAGGACCCCAGGATCAACCGCGCCGGCGCGCGTACATTTGACGCGTTCCGCAAGGTGGTGCAGGAGTTCCTGGATGAGCCCACCAGCAAGAACCGGACCAGGCTGGACAAACTACTCATGGACATGACCCGCACCCAGACCGGGCGGCGGACCCTGTTGGAATACGCCTTCGGCAAGGTCCCGCAGCCGATCACTGGCAAGGATGAGCAACCGTTGACCCTGAACGTCCCAGGCTTTGAGGATGCACTGAGGAAGGTGTATGGCGACCGCGTCAAACGTTGATGAGCTGATGCTTCAGGAAATGGCCACTGAGTGCTGGCCGGGCTGTAGCAGCAATCTGCGCCGCCGGCCGAGTCGTAGGCCGACTCTGCGTTCTGTGTCGCTCCTGCGCGTTTTTAGTGGCGCTAAAAAGGCTTCCAGTTGGCAGTCGTGGCTGCCAACTCCTTCGCTGCGAGCAGCGATGAACCAGCGATGAAATAGCATGGCGAAGCGAAAGCTCACCCACAGGCAGGAGGTCTTCCTTGAGACCTACATCCAGACTTAGAACGGCGCACGGGCCGCCCGCGCGGCCGGCTACTCCGAGGCGTCCGTGTACCAGTCAGCCTACCGGAATATGAGGAATCCTGAAATCCGAGCGGCGATTGAGGAGGCAATCGAGACTCGGCGGAAAGAGAGGGCCGTGTTCGCATGACGCCATAACCGTGCAGTCTATGAGGAATGTTGAGGAATGTTGAGGTTTGGGCTGCGATCGACGCAAGGTTGATAGAGAAAGCTATGTCGGCTGATGAAGTCATGGCCAGGCTTGCTGACATAGCCAGGGGATCTCTGGAGCCCTTTATCCGTCACGCGGACGAATGAAGGCGAAGAGCGAGTTCGACCTCTCGGATTGGGCGGCTGCAGCGAGCACATGACCGACCGCAAATGCACACGTAGGGCAAGACGCCTCCAGATCGGGGGCGTTTTTGCTTGACATCTGCCCCTCTTGGCTGTAGAATACCTTATGAGAATGACAGTTCACAAAAGGGAGAGGCGGCGAGGATGAACGAACTTGTATTGTCAGGTCGGAAGCAGTTGCCTGCAAGCCAGAACCCGGCCCTGGTGTACCTCGCCAGTTTGAGCAAGGGCGGCCAGCGGACCCAGCAGCAGGCCCTCCGCGTGGTGGCTGAGATCGTCGGAGCCGGCGCGGAGAACTACGACAAGATGCGCTGGTCTGCCCTGAGGTATCAACACACGGCAGCCATTCGCGCCCGGCTCATGGAAACGTACAGCCCGGCAAGCTGCAACAAGATTCTCTCGGCCCTGCGCGGCGCGCTGCATGAGGCCTGGAAGCTGGGGCAGATGTCGGCGGAGGACTATCAGCGTGCCGTGGATCTCGAGCACGTGACAGGCGAGACCCTTCCGGCTGGCCGGGAAATGACCGCCGGCGAGATCGGCGCCTTGATTGGGGCGTGCCAAAAGGATAACACCCCGGCCGGCACGCGGGACGCAGCCATCATCGGACTGCTGTACGCCGCGGGCCTGCGACGCGCCGAGATAATCGCCCTGGACCTGGGCGACTTCGAACCGACCGGGAAACTCGTAGTGAAAGGCAAGCGCAGCAAGGAACGAACTGCATACATCAACGATGGAGCCCTGGACGCCCTCGCCGATTGGATTGGTCTTCGCGGGTCCGCGACCGGCGCTCTGTTCTGCCGCATTGACAAAGGCGCCAAGCTCATCCCCGGTCGCCTCACCACCCAGGCGGTCTATAACCTCCTGGTCAAACGGGGAGCTGAGGCAGGAGTCGAGGACTTCAGCCCGCACGACTTCCGCCGAACCTTCATCTCCGATCTGCTGGACAAAGGCGCCGACATCGCGACCGTCTCAAAGATGGCCGGTCATGCATCCGTTGTCACGACAGCGCGCTACGATCGCAGACCGGAGGAAGCCAAACAGAAGGCTTCGAAACTGCTGCACATCCCATACCGGAAGCGCAAGCGGTGAGGAAGGACGTGCGTGCCCCATGTATGAGAGAGAACCGGCGCAACTCATCCCCAACTACCGACCATCCGGTGGGGAGTATTGGCTCCGCGGGTATGCGCATGGCTTCAAGGGCTTGCCGACTGAGGTTCCGGATGATGATGGCGCGCGTGAGGCGTACTGCAAGGGCTATGCCGCCGGCGCCGCGGGCCGAGTTCGCGCTCTGAAGCCTTTTTTCACGGGAACAGCCAGGCCGGCCGCAGGTCCGTGACCACAGGAAGCACTAGGACGCACGAAACGCGGCCCCTGCGAGCCTGACATCCTGTGCGCCTGAGCGGTCTGATATCGCAAATATCGAGGCCTGCGCGACCCGTACGCACTATGAGGAAACCTGAGGAAACCTGAGATTTTGCCAGCTTCGGCCTTGAGGCTTCTTGCCATCCGTGCGAGAATCCTTGCATTGGCAAGGAGGGATTGATGGGACGAGAGCGGAAGACTGTGGAGCCTGACGAGGTTGAGTTGCGAGGCGACGGTTCGTTCGACCTCGAAGTGAAGGGTGAAGCCCACTACCTGCAAGCACTCGTATCATCATAGAAATAGAAGTCTTCGAATTCTTCACCGGCACGCGTTAGTAGGTTATCAATATTGACGTAAGGAATACCCGACTGAACCTCGACGACGTCTGTGACCTTGATGCACGTGCCGGGCCCCAGCGTCTTCCCTGTTTTAAGGTCCACGACTTCCCAGAATTTGCTGAACAAGAAGAAGGTGCTCGACTTGTCGGAAAATTGGTACCGCGAGCCGACCTGGCGCGTCTGGGTGAGTTTGGTAACAATGCCTCGGACGCAAATGGTCTCTCCCTTCATGCTCGGGGTGACCTCATCCCACCGGATGCAAGGGTCAGGCGTTGGGGTTGGGGCGGGACGAGGGGTTGGGTGCGGCGTTGGGTGCGGCGTTGGTGTCGAAGTTAGCGTTGCCGTTGGGGTTGACGCGGCAAGAGAGAACCTGAGGCCGCCGTCGGCCCAACTGGCGACTGCCATGAGTACGAGGCCGACTATCCCGGCAATCACCAACACCACGCCCGCGATGATTCCGCCGCTCCGCCAACGGGAGCCCGGAGTGGCTTTCGTTGCTGCTGCTTTCCCAGGATGTTCTGCAGGCAAGTCGTGGCCGCAATATCGGCACACGATCGCCGCGTCCTGAATCTCCTCGGCGCAGTATGGACATCGTTTCATGCTGCTATCCCTCCGCCCATGACATGTATTTGTATTGTCGCGCTGAAAGAAGTAGTTTTCAACCCCCTACCAACGGAGGAAGGATGCCACAGCGCAACTTCTATGACCAAGAGCCCCCTGACCCGTTGCGGCTGAGCAACGACACCGCGGGGATACGTCGCCGGGGTCCGCGCCCTCAAAGAGTGATCTTCCAAAGACTTTGGGACTTGTCACGAGGCAATTTTCCCGTGTCCCGTGTGTCATTGACACAGTAGACTCGTGGTGATAGACTGGGTATGAAAGCGGCCCCGCCAAGTGCGCTAACACCGGGCGAGGCCTAACCCGAACCGTCGTGATGGACGGCTGAGGCTGAACCAATTATAGCCCCCGCCCTGCGACATAGGCGGGGGCGCATTGTCTCCCCCGCAGAGAGGCACGACATGACGACGAAGAAAAGCACCGAGGCCAAGAACCCCAGGCGGTTAGATGATCTTTCCTGGCGCTTCTGCAAGTTGCTGCCCCCCCAACAGTTAGACATAGCGGGAGAACTGGACAGCGCGCGGTTGCTCAAGACATACGAGTCTTGCGGCCAAATTACCCCCTCCGGGAAGGCGATGCTTGAAAAGACACTACGCTCCCTCGAGCGGCAAATCCCCAAGCTCGAACGGGTAGCTTGCAAGTCTGCCAAGCGCGTGAAGGCGGACGCATGAACCTTGACCGCGACTATCCTGCTGAGATCGAGCGCGACGTGGCCGACCTGGACACCCTGGACCAGCTCCACGTGTTGGCGTTTGTGTGCTGGTTATGGTTGCAGCACAAGACCCGGCGCGCGTGGCTGCGTTTTGCATATCCCTGGCTGGACCCTGACGCAGCACACTGGTCGAAGTGACCCATCGTGGCACCGCCATCTGGACCTGCGTCTGCTGATGAGGCAAGCGAGTGAGAGGCGGTGGCTTGCAGCCTGTGCGCGCCACGATCGGGTGGCAGCAATCACCCACGATTGGCAGCAGTCGCCGTGGCACCGCGTCGAAGTCGCACAGCCGCGCGACTCTGAAGGGACGCGGAGGCTGCAGACCCGGAACCCAAACCCTTGACTACCGAGCGGCCCCTGATAGGATTGGCACAGGCGTCGGGGGTCCCCGTGCAGGAGGCACACATGCAGAAGTGGGAGTATCTACACTTGGACGTGCAGCCGAAGGAAAGGACGTATGCCGTCAATGGTGTCCCAGGATCTCGGTTCAAAGAGAACGAGACGACGATTTCCCTGCTCAATGATTTTGGCTACGGCGGGTGGGAGCTGGTGACAGCCGTTAGTAGCACGTACCTATTCAAGCGCCCTCGCGAAGAATAATCCAGCGCGCAGACCCACACCCGAAGACCCTGATATCGCAAATATCGGAGTCATGTCTTGACGTTTTGGCGCGACGCGCGCGATACTGCGAGTCATGCGCCTATTCGGGATTGCCCTGGCGATCTACGCGGTCATTTGCTGCGTCACCCCTCAGCCCCTACTTGACGCGACGGAGTGCTTTGTCATGCCGGTGTTTATGCTGGGCTTGATACTGCTTGTATGGAGGGCGCGGCTACTGTGAAGGGCATTTCCACGCGCGGAGGACTCTCGCGAAAACAGCCCCATTCGGGACTGTCTCTAGCCGTAAATTCGCTGTGTTGCCACCGGAGGATTTTAAGTCCTCTGCGTCTGCCGATTCCGCCATCGCCCCGGCGGAAATAATTGTAACGCAAGTCCAGGAGGGATCTTTAAGCGATGGTGCCCAGCCGTCGCGGGATGACGGAGGGGAATCGTGAGATCTAGTCTGCGCGCCGGAGGCGGCCGACCCTGACGTCCGCTACCAGGAAGGGCAAGTACAAGAGCAGACAGCTGGCCAGACCGATGAGTTCCATGAAGACAATATAGTATGGCCAGCCCGGTAGGAGATCCAAGAGACTGGGTGTGGCCGGCTTAGCATTCAGCATCAAGTAATTGCTGCCAATAGTAAGGTTGACAAGATAGACCAGAACCATGTAGATGTTGGTGCCGATCACGACGCGTTTGAGCGATTGCCATGTGGGGCGGAAGCCCTCCACGACGGTCATGTAGATGGGAGCGGTCAGGAGCAGACCATGTGATATGAATGTCTGGAAGAAGCGGAAATGTGGAAAGCCGTAGCAACCGAGATCAGGCGTGGCCAGATACTGGAGTGCGCCTCCTATGCCAAGGAAATAGGCAAACTCGTAGATATGGAAATCCTTGCGCAGGAGCATCACGCCGGATAGCCAGATCAGGATGCTGCACGTGTTGAGCGGCAGCATCGTCTGCGGCGTCCATGTGCCCACCGCCAAGTTCCAGATGTGCCAGGAAGCTTCCGCAGTCCATAGCACGGCTGCCAGTACCAATCTCACGACTGACCTTGCCTGGGCCGAGGCCCGCCTGAACTGCGTCAGAACGAGGTTGAGGGCCATAAGCACCGCCAGCGCGCCGATGTGTGCTGGACCGAGGCTGGCAAATGCCGGTCCAGCGAAATCCACAGAGAAGAACTCAGACATTGTGAACTAGTACGCTGAGCACCCGCCGGACATCGTCACGGCTGCGCAGGGAGCTGCAAGCCTTGTCGATCCCGACTTCGGAGACGATGAAGCAGATACACTCACGCAACGAAGACGCAGATGGCGTCCAATTAGCCCAGTAGGGTAAATGCAGTGTCACCCCTGTATATCGCCGAGAGGGCGGCCAAGGATCCAAAGAGGATGATGCGTTTCATTACCGTCCGATCTTGCATCCGGGGCATTGGACATCCCGCCATCATGTGGCTTCGGGATTATAGCATCCGGCTTTCAGTATTGCCGCTCTGACTGCAAGCACCACTTGCGAAAGCAGCAGGGTAAGTCGGCTTCTCAGTATTGGTCAGGGACGTCGAGGCTCTCGATGATCTGCTGCATACGTTTGAAATGCGAGCCCTTCCAATAGATCTGTGAGCAAGAGGGACAGATGCGGAACTCATCGAAGTAGAGCCGGGTCAAGGGCTTAAGTCGATCTATCACGGCCTGCTTTTCGATGGGCGCGAGCAAGTGGTTGCACCGAATGCAGCGCCGAAAGGGACAAATCCACTTCCGCAAGCCAAACCGACGAGTGACTTCTTCCAGCTGGGCGAGTGGCTCAAGAGTGCGCACCAAGTAGCCTCTTGATAGCGTCTTGCGCATAAGCAAGCGGTGATCGCGGGTGAGGAGGATACGGTCTTCGTGAACACATGATTCCATCAATTCATTGTCGGTGTAGTCACCGCGATACGCGCAGTCGAAGCCAAGCATCCGCAGGCGTGAGTTGAGGCGGCCAAGGTGCCCGTCAATGACGAAACGGGGCTCATCGAGCGTCGCGCCCACAGCAATGCCAGAGACCTCGACGTGGTCGCCATCCCGCACGAGATAGTCCAATCCCAAGGGCGCGCCGTTAACTAGGATTGCCCCCACCTCGGTGTGAGGAATGCCAAGTGCCTCGATGAGATGCTTGGCTGATTGCGGACCCGCGAAGCAATAGACGCCAGCAGAATTCAGCCAGCTCTTGGGGAGCAGCGGCGCCAGATCCTCGTCAAAGTGGAAATCTGCGGTCTTCACTGAGTGGAGTGCAGTTCGAGCCCCTGGAGCACAGCCTCTTTCCCGGCCGGCTCCAGGATACGGTTGCAGCGAACGCAGCGCTGAAATCGTCGAATCCAAGTCGCCAAGTCAAATCGCCCTACAACCTCCCTGAGCTGCGGGGAGTGACCAGACTATGTAATCCGTATCACCGCCATAGCCATGACGTCTTCAAGCCCTTGGGAGGCATGAGACCATCCGCCTAGCGGTTTGTGTCAGTGGCGGTTGGGCGGGGGTGGATTCTACCTGGGAGCAGAAGAATAAAAAGAAGCCAGAAAGATGCTTGAAAAGAGCCGGAGAATGCCCAAGTCCGCTGCATGCTTTGTTGGGCGATTCTCACGCGCTATGGAATTCATACCTTGGCGGTCCCGACGGGATTCGAACCCGCGATCTCGGCCTTGACAGGGCCGCATGTTAAGCCGCTACACCACGGGACCATTTTTTCAGCGCGGGGAGTCTATCATGTGCCCCGGGCAGTGTCAAGCAATCAGTATGCGCCGCCGGTATACAGTGCCGGATCGGTGGGGGTCTTTCCTGTGGGGTCGTGCACGTATACCCAATCACCTTCGTGGGCCCAATTGAAGAGCCAATGGGCATCGCCAACCGACAAGTTGACACAACCGTGCGACTGAGGATAACCGAAGCGAGTCCGCCAGTAGGCACCATGTAACGCCCGCGGGCCATCGAAATACATTGTCCAGGGTACATAGTCGAGATAATAGAAGTCCGATGGATTGTTGTTGCGCATTGTCTCGGACTCCATCCTGCTGTAGATCTGATACAAACCGGGACGAGTCCAAAACGGTTCGACGCCGGTGGCGATCATTGTGGCGAAGACCAACCCATAGCCCTGATACACGGCCAGGGTTTGTTCTGCCAGGTTCACATCGATCCATCGAGGTGAGTTGTCAGATCCTTCCGGAGAGTTTGTTAAAACCGCAACCTGGGCGACCTTGCGTGCCTCCACCCATTGGTTGGGCCCGATCATGTTCCAATCAGTGCCTTCGGTCTGCTGCGTGGAGTAGATCTGAACAATGCTGAAAGGGAGGAGCCTGTTCCCCGTCTCGGGACTGTTGTAGCCAGGACTGACTCTGATGGGGATATCTTCAAACGTCCAGCCGAACGAATTGCGGGGCGTGAAGCGGAACTCAAGTCCTTGAAAAAGCGGAATCTCCCCAACCCGCTCACCGCGGCCGGGCACCCACCCGCCATTCTGCATCAGATAGTAGATGCCGCGGCCCGTGTCCACGCGATCGACGTAGCCGATGTAGACGAAGCCGGGGAAGAGGGATTGGCCGCCGGCGGCACCCGGTGCGCTACCGATGGGGACCGGATCCTCAGATATGACGTGGAAGTAGCGATACGGCAGGTCACTCAACGAGCGATCCGGCCTCTTTGCCGGAAGCGGACTTGCCGGCACAGTAAGGCCAGTTCGGGCTAGTTCCGTGAGATACACGGACGGGCCGATGCCAAGGCAGTCGTCCGGTGGGGACAGGTAGACGCCGGGAGTGCACACCACGGAGCCGCTTTCCGGCTCCCCCTGTGGCGGATCAGACTCTGCTGTCGCAGTTGGCGCGCGTGCAAGAACGGAGACCACGGTCGCGCAGACGAGCGCCCAGCGATGCAGAATCATCAGCGCGATTATACTGCCCAGCGCATGCGCAGCTTGACATGCCTTCTCCGTGTGCTAGAATAAAAAGACGAGCCTAGAACGCGACTGAACCCATCAGCCCGCAATGGCCGTCTCGTTTCCGTTCTGGAGAGTGGTTGTGTCGAATACGCGAACGCAGCAAATGGTGGATCGGTTGCGGGAGTTGCAGGCTTCTTCTCCGGATATAGAGGCATCCGCGGTAGTAAGCGTGGATGGGTTGGGCATTGCCTCGGCCCTGCCCCGCGACGTGGAGGAGGATCGAGTATCTGCGATGTCTGCAGCCATGCTCTCCCTGGGCGAACGTATTGCGGGCGAACTGGGACGAGGCAAACTCGAGCAAGTGTACATCAAGGGTGAGAAGGGATTTGTCATACTCATGTCTGTCGGTGAGGAAGCGGTGCTCACCGCCTTAGCGGGTGAGCAGGCCAAGCTCGGACTTGTCTTTCTTGACATGCGCCGCGCCGCGGAGGACTTGAGCAAGCTCATTTAAGCAGAATGATGGTTTCTCCTCCAAAGAGCGGGCTGTACTACCCCAACAAGTTCGGTCTGATCACGATCAAATCCCTGGAAGACGTGATGGGCAAGAACGGGTTGAATGCGATCCTGCATCTTGCCGGAATCCCGCACTACGTGGACAGCTACCCACCGGACAATCTCGAGAAGGGATTTGATTTCTCAGAGCTGTCCGCCATCGGTTTAGCGCTCGAGGAGATGTATGGACCGCGAGGCGGACGAGGTCTGGCGTTACGTGCCGGACGCGCCACGTTCTCAGACGCGCTCAAGAACTTCGGTGCCCTGGCAGGTGTGGCCGACCTGGCCTTCGTTGTGCTGCCGCTTCAGGCCAAACTCCGCATCGGGCTGAACGCATTCGCCAAGATGTTCGTCCAGTTGACCGATCAGACGACTCAGGTCGAAGAGAAGGATGGGGAGTTCATCTGGACCATTCTGAAATGCCCATGCTGTTGGGGTCGACACCACGAGGAGAAGCCAGTGTGCTACATCGCCACAGGGCTGCTCCTGGAGTCCCTCAAATGGGTCTCAGGGGGCAATGAATTCCGGGTGAACGAGACCAGGTGCGTCGCCGTTGGCGACGAGGTGTGTGAGTTCACAATTCAGAAGGAACCCATATCCTAAAGGTACTCAGGCTTGCGGATATCAGCGGTTGTGCCAACCTACAACGAAGCGGAGAACTTGCCCCACTTGGTCTCCGCTTTGTTTGCGCTTCCATTGGACCTGTCCGTGTTGATCGTCGACGACAATAGCCCGGATGGCACCGGCAAGGTGGCTGACGACTTGTCAAAGAGCGATCCGAGGCTTTCGGTGATTCACCGAAGGGCAAAGATCGGGCTGCGCTCGGCATACCTGACCGGGATAGGATACGTGCTTGGACAAGGCACTGATGCAGTGCTGCAAATGGATGCGGATCTATCACACGACCCGCGCAAGATACCCGAGCTGGTTGCCGCCCTGGAAAAGGCTGACGTCGTCCTTGGTTCGCGGTACATACCAGGCGGCTCGCTGGACGACGATTGGCCGCAGTGGCGAAGGGGGCTATCAAGCTTTGGTAATCTGTATGCCAGGACGATCCTGGGCATTCCGATCACCGACGTGACGACGGGCTTTCGACTTTGGAAAGCGACCACCCTGGCAGGGATGCCCCTTGACCAGATCCAGTCCAGCGGTTACGTCTTTCTGGTGGAGATGGCCTATATGGCCCACTGCCTCGAATATCGCATCGGCGAGGTCCCGATCCACTTCTCCGAACGGCAGCGCGGCAAGTCCAAGATGTCCCTTGGAATCCAGGCTGAAGCCGCGGTCCGTGTCTGGCAAGTATGGTGGCACCATCGTGAACTTCGGAAGCTCGGGCGCAAGGCCCGCGTTTCCTAGACGGCGCGATTCACAATCATTGTACTTAGCTGGATCCACTCTGCAAGCGAGAGCGTTTCGGCTCTGCGGCGCGGATCAATCCCGCTCCTGAGCAGCAGGGCCTGGGATTCCGATGTCGGAAGCGCAAGTCCTGCAGCGAGGGTGTTCCGAAGCATCTTCCGCGGCTGACCGAAGCCTGCTCTTACTGCTCTGAAGAATACGGAAAGCAGAGAAGGCGGGATTATCGATTGGTCGTAGCAGTCGACGCGTACAACAGCAGAGTCCACTCTTGGGATTGGGTAGAAGGCCTTGGCAGGAATCTGGGCAACCACCTGCGTGCTGCCGTAGATCTGCACGCTTACGGCCAGCAGGCTCATGTCCGGGGGCTTCGCGCAAATCCGCTCCGCGACCTCCTTCTGAACGGTCAGAACGATCCGGTGAGGCTTTGGCTCAGACTCGAGCAGGTGCCGAAGTATGGGGGAGGTGACGTAGTATGGGATATTGGCGGCAACAATGTAGCCTGGCGGCAGATCCAGGTCCCGCGGGGCGATCTCAAGGAAATCCGCGCGGACGATTAGCACATTTCGGTATTCGCTCAAGGTTTCCTGTGCAATGGCGGCAATCCTGGGATCCAATTCGATGGCAACCACGCGCCTGGCCGCTTGGGCAAGGTACCGCGTCAGACTGCCGAGTCCACACCCGATCTCGAGCACGACATCGGTTTGCTGAATTCCCGCCGCGGTAACGATCTGCTCCAGCGCGATTGGGTCATCCAGGAAATTCTGTCCCAAGCGGCGACGGGGCCGGATTCCACACCGGCGCAGGGTCGCTGCGGCGTTAAGGTGGCCTGTTCCGCTCATTGGCAAAAGGTGGACGTCTCCGAAGGAGTGGCTTCAGTGTTGGCCTTGGGCCATGAGCCAGCCTGAAACTGGGCGACATAGTTCCGGACTATGAGGGTGTCCACGTCCCAGATGAAAACGGATTTCTTGAACACGGGATCGTATACTCGGGTTGCGGCAAATATGTCCTCCGGAAAGCTGTACAGTGCGATATTCTCAGTCGGCATTTGGGCCGCAAGGCAGGCAAGCTGGCCCATGGTTCTTGGATCCAGATCTGTTTGAACTGAGCCTTGGAAGGACTGCGCTAGTTCAGGAAACCGTGGCAACACCGAGGGGCTTGTAAGCTTCTTCTGAAGAGCACACAGGACCAGGTTCTGGTTCTCGCCGCGCGAGAACACCCCGTCGGTGTTGCGGTCACGAGCCAATGCCAAGGCCTCCGCGCCATTCAAATGGTGACTTCCGGCCTGCAGGTGCGGGTTGTGGCTGCCCGCAACCGAACGCTCAATGGTCACGTCAACGCCGTCAACGGCGTCCACCATGCGGATGAATGTCCGCATGTTGATGGCAAGGTAGTGGTTCACCTTGGCGCCGAAGTTGAGGTCCAGCGTGCGTGCAAGAAGACCGGGACCTGCGCTGGGATCATCCCAGTAGCCAAACCCATCGCCCGGATTGCCGTAAAGGTAAGCCTGCTGCAGTTTCTCGTGATCCTGGCCATTCAAATCGTCCGAGATCTCAGGGATCTCCACCCAGAGGTCTCGAGGAAAATCCAACACTGTGAGGCGAGGCGTCACGAAGTCAATTCGGGCAATACGCATCACGTCCGAAAGGCCCCAGGTGTAGCCCGTGCCCCGAGTGTCCGAGCCAATGAGCAGCAGAGTCATGAGGGCGGGGCCTCCGCACCTGGGGGCGGCGGGAGTTGCTGTTTGCAGAGAAGTGGAGCCTACAAGGTTCTCGCCTGTGGGCACAGGAGTCCACGTGGGCGGCAATGCCAAGGGCGTGTAGGGCGATGTGGGCAGTGGCGCACCAAGCGGGCGACCGGACCATTGTTGGTATACCTTCAGCGCGGACAGGCAGACCAGGACCACAAGCCCGCAGGCCACGATTGACAGGGCGGCAATCAGCGTCCGCTGTGTTTTGTTCACGGCGAGGGTGCAATCGGGGTCGCGGACGCGGATACGGGCCACGTGCCCTCGTTGAAATGGCGCACGTACTCGCGCAGCTGGTCGAAGTCTGCATCCAAGATGGAGGTGTTCCCCAGAACGGGATCCTGGATCCTTTTTCCTATGAGGAGTTCATCCGGAAAGCTCAACGGCTGGATATCGGCCGGATCCAGCAGTGCACCCAGGCACAGGAGTTCCGCAATCTCGTCAGGACCCAGGTCAGTCTGCACAGAATCGTAGAGAGTCTCCGCAAGAGCTGGCAATTTTGGCAGCGTAGCGGGTTTCAGAAACTTGGCAGCGAATGCCTGGAGGATGAGATTCTGCGTCCGGGCACGTTCCAGATCTCCGTTTGGACGCATGCGCGCAAGAAGCATGGCGCGGTAGCCGTCGAGGTGGAGCTGACCAGCAGGGAAGTACCGGTCTAGGTCTCTGGATCGTGCCACGCGTCCATCCACCGTATATGGCAGGCTGATGTCCAGTCCGCCGAGCTGATCCACGATGTGCTCGAACGATTGGAGGTTGACCGCCACAGAGTGGTCCGGATGGGCTCCAAAGTTGTGCTCCAATGTCAGGGCAAGCAGCCCGGGACCCTGTCCCGGCCCATCGTAGTAGTTGAAGCCCGGGTTGCCATACAAATACGCCTGGTTGAGCTTGCCGTGTGTAATTCCTCCATGCGACGAGATGCCAGGAATCTCGACGTAGAGGTCACGTGGAAACACCAGATAGGTCAGGCCCGGATCGACGAAATCCACGCGGACGACCCGTATTGAGTCAGCGAGCCCTGCCAAGTAGTTGTTCGCCCGGCTGTCGCTGCCGATCAGCAGAACAAACATCGCGGGAGGCCCGCCGCATGCGGGGGCCGGCGTTGCTGTCGCGCTGGGGATGGGTGTGACTGCCTCTGGTGTCGGTGTTGGGCTTGAAAGCAGCTGCTCCCGCACAAAATAGACGAGGTTGTAGCCGGCGAAACCCGCGGCTGGAAGTGCTGCGCAGAGAACCAGGGCAATGCCTACGGCAATATACAGGGATCTTCGATTCACTTGATCTGCTTTTCTTGGTTATTCCAGTGGAGCCGATGCTCGACCGGACAGTTGTTCACTTCAGTACATCGGGGATGCTCGCTGGTACAGGCGCGAGAAAGTAGACCGTCATCCAGCCGGTCATGTCCTGGATGTTGTTGTCATCGAAACCGAGATCGATCCACTTGTATCGGGACACTCCAAGATTCTTCTCAACGATGTATCCGCCGCCCACGTCGCCCACGACTGCAAAGCCGTAGCCGGGAATGTAGAGTCGCTGTCCGTTCAGGAAAGCAAACAGGTCGGGGTCAACTGCGACCACGCCCTTGCCTGCGGGGAGCCCGCTTGCGGTGCCGGACGAGCAGGCTCCGTCGCCTGTCCCGGAGTTGCAGGGAGAGTAAACGGTGGCATACATTTGCAGCATCCGCCAATACTGGATGGTCAGTCCGTCCACACTGGCTGTTTTTTCCACAATCTTGGTTCCCCGAACAACGAGTCGATTCTTGGGCGGCCGAACGATGGCACGAGACTCAATCTGTTTGGAGACCTCAAGTCCGTCCTCGTACTTGAGCCGGGTCCGGGTTACTGCAAGACCGCTGAGGCCAGGCTCAAGCACCTGTTCCAGCCCGAGCTCGAGCTCCGGCGAGTCTTCAGATCTAATCTCATAGGCAATCGGCTCTTGAGCGAGGACCAACGTCTCGAATACCCTGGCAAGCCGGATTCGGCCGTCTCCTGGAAAAGCATCTTGAGCAGGCGGCGAGGCAACGTCCAGGCCAACAATGGGAAGGCCGGCCTCGGCCAACGCTGCACCAATTCCTCCCGATGTCGATCGAAGCAGCATCTCTGCTCCGTCGACCGCGAGGGTCATCACCCGCGAGGGTATGTGCGTGATCTTGAGACCTTCCGATACAGGAGAATCCGCAGGCGGGTCCAGTAGGTCGGCCGCGTACAGCTCGATCCCCGCCCTATCCAGGGCCTCACCGACCGTTGAAGCAGTTGTCTGAAATGGCTCGCCGTCCAGCAGGACTTGGACGGGTCTGCGCAACTGGAGATAGATCGGCTGGTCCGCCGGAATGGCAACGCCCCCATCGACCTCATAGCCATGGTTCAGCACCTGGTCTCCGGGGCCGGGAGCGAGGCCAGCCTGTCTGAGCAGCGCTTCGGGCACTCGGCTTACCGGTTGCACGTGAACAATGTGGCCGTCATTGACGATTGTCGCCGTCCATGGCCGCGGGTTTTGACATGCTGAGAGCATTGCACAGCTCCAGAGTGCGAGCCCTGTACGAAACTTCATGATGGCAATTATAAGCGACGTGCCAGAGAGTCAAATGCGCCCTGTTGAACGTCCACAAACACAAGCGTCGTGCAGAGTGTTCAATGAAATCGTCCGGCAAAGCGCGAAAACTTGAAGGTCTGGCTCAGGAGGCTGCCATAGCGCGTTCTGCGGATCCGCGTCTCGCCCAAGTGTTCACTTAGGCGCTACCGAGAATAAGCTCGTTGAGGGCCGCAAGGAACAACGTGACGTTCTCGGGGCGGCTGGAGTATCCCATGAGACCGATCCGCCAAACCTGGTCCTTGAGGGTACCAAAGCCTGCCGCAATCTCGATGTTGTACCGGTCCAGCAGCTGGGCACGGACACGATGAGGATCCACCCTTGGGGGCACGCTGGCAGTTGTCAGCGACGGCAGACAATACTCCTTTGGAACGAATGGACGGACTCCAATCTCTTCCAGTCCGGCCCACAGCCGTTCGGCGTTGGACCTATACCGGGCAAAGGTTGCATCGAGGCCGTCTGCGGCAATCACCCGAAGGCCCTCGTGTAGGGCATAATGCAGGGCGGAAGAAGCTGTGTGATGGTAGGCGTGGGCTTCGTTCCAGTAGTTCCAGTACTGCTTCAAGTCCAGGTTGAACGAGGACACCGGTTTGCTGCGTGTCTCGATGGCCTGACGCGCCCGCGGACCGACGGTGATCGGTGCAAGCCCAGAGGGAGCCCCCAGGTTCTTCTGGCTGGCGGAGTAGGCCACGTCCACTCCCCAGGCATCGATCGCAACCGGGATCCCGCCGAGCGACGTAACCGTATCAAGGACGAGGAGGGCTCCGGATGCATGAGCGGCCTCGGCAATCTCCAGAATCTGCTTCTGTTCTGCACCTGTGGAGGTCTCAGCGTGCACGATCGTAAGCAGCTTGTATCGCCGACGTGCAAGGGTGACAGCGATTTCCTGCAGCGTGAAGATCTCACCCAAGGGGCGTTCGATGCGGTCAACGCTGGCGCCGAGGCGCTCTGCCATCTCGGCAAGTCGGGCACCGAAATAGCCATGAATACAAGCGAGCACCGAGTCGCCGGGTTCTATCAAGTTGGCCAAGGCGGCTTCCATGCCCGCTGTCCCGGTTCCGGAAAGCGCGAAGGTCCAGGCATTCTCAGTCTGGAATACGTACCGGAGCAAGTCCTGCTCTTCGCCGAAAATCCGGAGCATCACCGGATCGAGGTGCCCGAGGGTCGGCGCGCTCAGTGCACGTAGGACGCGGGGATGCGGCATCCCCGGACCCGGGCCGAGCAGAATGCGCGTCGGGGGATCAAGCGGGGCGATGTTCTGAACGGTCATGGAGCACCTCCGGGATATGTGATTGGCATCAGAGCGGCGACTGATATGCAAGCTTATGTCGAGTCCCAGTAGCATTGCTTTGTTGCGACTTGTCTGCTATGCTACGGCGCATCAAGCAGCACGGGTTGTGGTCATGAGGAAGAATCTTCATACAACGATGCTGGCCATTCTGATCGCTCAGATTCTATCAGGCTGCGGTGCCTCCAACCGATCATCGAGGTCGTCAGCCTGGCGATGGCTGACTTTGCGTTCATAGCCAATGCCCTGTCGGGACGGAGGAGCACGCCAACGCAAACGGGCACACGAGCAGCTGCAAGCCAGCGACACTCTGCAATAGACGGCGATGACCCCATTACCTTGATGAGTACCAGAACTAGATCCTGTGCAGGGTAGCCAGCCACGTCGAGATGGGAATAGTGGGCACGTTCATCGTTGTTGGCGTGCCTAGCCCCGTGGCTTTTTGGGCGCCGTGCTGCCAAGGGCACGTGCCATCCCGCGCCGAGGAACCTGCGCGTGCGGAGCAAGCAGCAAGTTGATCACCAGCAAAACGAATCCTCTCATCAAGAAAGCGCGATCGCTGCGTCAGAGTCGGGCGCGGAATGAAACCGGCCTATTCCTGATCGAGGGCCTGCAACAAGTTGGGGCAGCGATCGAGGCAGGCTGGGAATTTGAGGCCCTGCTTCATGCACCTGAGCTGCTGGCCAGCCCGTTCGGGCATGAGCTTCTATCGCGGTTTCGCGGAAGGCTTGAGGAGGTTTCGGCGGTCGTCCTTGAGTCAATCGCTGAGAAGGAACATCCGCAGGGAATTGTTGCAATCGCAAAGCAGCGCCACCCGACCTTGAGCATGATCGTGCCAACCGGCTGTGGCACTGCGCTTGTCTGCCCGCAGGACCCCGGCAATGTCGGAACAGTCCTCCGCACTCTGGATGCCATTGGAGGCTCTGCGTTGTACCTGCTGGACGGCGGGGTGGATCCATACCATCCTACCGCCGTAAGGGCAAGCGTGGGCGCATTGTTTGCAATCCCGGTGGTCGAGGCCGGCTTTGAGGAATTTCTGGATTGGCGCAGAAGACACGGGATCAACCTAGTCGGAACCTCTGCGCGTTCCAAGACAGACTACCGAGAGGCAACGCCGAAAGCGCCCTGGATCCTGCTTTTGGGAAGCGAACAGAAGGGACTTAGTGAGAGCCAGAAGCGATCCTGTGACATTACAGTCTCGCTGCCGATGCACGGTCACGCCACTTCGCTGAATCTGGCCGTGGCCGCGGGCATCCTGCTCTTTGCATACGCTGACTGACGCCGAGCATCCATCGACGCGGGGGAAGGCGAAGCTCTCCGTCGTTCAAAGACCAGTCCCTCTCGGTCGCGAGAGGGACTGGTCTTCTTAGAAGCCGAAGGGACTTGTCAGGGATTAGAACTCGTCCTCGTCTTCATCCCAGGAGTCCTCTTCTTCGTCCTCGGTATCATCCTCCTCCCACTCTTCGAGATCCTTTTCCTCTTCCCAGCCTTCCTTGGCCGCCTCCTCGGTGGGCGAGTAGGTCGCGCAGCCTGTGTCAGGATCCAGCTCGATGGCAGCGGCCGAACAGTAGCCTTCGTCCAGGAAGACACAATCTGCGTAGTGACAACGAATGCGGGCCATGTATTTCCTCCTACTGGGGGGGCTCGCGTACCAGCCGGATAACAGAAAGGATAAAGAGCACCGTCATGATCACTTGGGATGTAATGCAGAAGGGGCACAGCGCGTGAATCAGGGCAGTCTCCACATAGATTAGATACACGGTGAATAGGAAGCCGGTAAGAGAGAGGCCAAACGTGATCAGCACGGCGCTGCCGCCAGGGAGAGCGCTGCCTCGCAGCCGAGTGAGGACGCCGAGGATCGCCGCATACCCAAAGACTCCCACAAGGGCCACGGGGATGCCATACACCTCAGAGTACACGCTGCTGTTGACTATTGAGCAGTCTCCGCTGCCCAGGCACATGGTTTGACTGTCGGTCAGCTTGTAGATCGTCAAATAGCCGGAGACAAGCATGCCCAGAGCTGCGAGCACGATGGAGAGCCTAGTCAGTGAGCGATCCATGTTGCCTCAGAGCAACCAGGCGTTCGCCTGGTCGCCAATGGCAAGCGATTTTACTCCAGCGGGTACCACAAGTAAAGCGTTTGCCTGGACGAGAGAAAGGAGATTGCCAGAGCCCTGATGGCCGGTCAGGCGGGCGATCAATGATCCTTCCTTCTCCGCCACAATGGCGCGCAGGTAGCTTTCACGGCCATCGGACTCAAACGACTCAGTCAGCGTAACACGCACAATGCGGCGGGCAATGGCCTTAAGCCCGGCCAGGCGTGCGAGCGCCGGCCGCACAAAGAGCTCAAATCCCACAAAAGCTGAGACCGGATTCCCCGGCAGGCCGATAAACAGGACGCCACGGTACTCGCCAACTGCCAGGGGCTTACCGGGCCGTACGTTGACGCGCCAGAAGTGCAGGCGCCCATGTTCCCGGATGACTTCGCGCACAAGGTCCAAGGCACCCACGCTCACACCAGCCGACGAGATGATGAGATCCGCGCGCTGCACAATGGCCCGCTCGAGAAGGATCTCAATGGCGCGCTTTGTATCGCGGGCTACTCCCAGCCTGATGACGTCACATCCCATCTGCTCAATGAGTGCAGCCAAAGTCGTCGAATTGGTGTCTCTGATCGCTCCCGGACGGAGTGGGTGATCAGGACCCACCAACTCGTTTCCGCTTGAAAGAAGTGCAACGCGAGGTCTCCTGAAAACCCGCACCTCGGATGACCCCAGCATCGCGAGCAGGCCGAGATCCTGTGATCGCAGACCTTGACCGGCGAACAACACCCGACGGCCTCGTTTGACGTCCATGCCGCGTTGACGGATGTTGGCGCCTGCCCTCAGGCTGCGGTACGCGCTGATTCGTTCCGGCGGCCTGGAATCTGCTCGGCGACTCACACAATCGGTGTCCTCTAACATGAGTACAGCGGTGGCGTTGCGTGGGACGGGAGCGCCGGTCATGATGCGAGCGGCTTGCCCAGGTTTCAAGCGTAACCTTGAGTAAGTCCCGGCTGGTATGTCAGCAACAACCTTTAGCCTGCACGGCGATGCTGGGCTCGCGGACTTCAAGTTACTGGCAATGACCGCGAAACCGTCGACAGATGAGTTGTCGAAAACGGGGAGATCGATCGATCGGATATGCGTCGACAACACGCGCCCCAGCCCGTGTGCCAGAGGCACTTTTTCCGTGCCGACCGGAGAAAGATTTCTTGTGATGCGGCGTTGCGCCGCCTGCACGCTCAGCAAAGCTATTCCCAGGGCGGGCGGATTATACCATGCGGCTAATCGACGTCCGCCGAAGTGGTGTGCGCAGGAATGATGCCTGTTCGACCTCGTCAGCCGCTTACGCGATGGGCCTCCATCACGTTGGCGACGTTTTCAAGTCGCGTCAGGATCTTGCTCAGCTGCGAGATATCCTGCACCTCCACAATGAGCCGCAGTTCTGCAAGGCCACGATTCACGTTCACCTTCACGTCGGCGATGTTGACACCCTCGGCGTCGAGCAGATTGGAGACGTCGCCCATCAAGCCTTGGCGATCATAGGCCCGGATCCGAACTGGGACCGGAAATGTTCGGACCTGCGTGCCCCAGTCTACGCGCACCAGGCGCTCTTGATCCTCTCTTCCCAGGCGGAGGATGTTGGGGCAGTCCTGCCGATGAATGGTGGCACCGCGCCCGCGCGTGATGTATGCGATTATCTGGTCTCCCGGAGTTGGGTTGCAGCATCGTCCCAGTGTTGTCAACGATCCCTTGAGACCAACAATGCTGACGTCGCCGGCGGATTTTGCCTCCGCCGTTGTCGGCCCGATGGATAGAAGGCTTGCAGTCTCTTCGGCCGCAGCAAGTTCACGGATCACGCGGCCTACGGAGAGATCGCCAGTGCCAAGGTCGACGAACATCTCATCTGGGGTCTTGAAATCCAGGTCGCGTGCCATGGCCTCGAAGTTCACCTGCGGAATTCCCAGCCGCTGCAACTCACGCTCAAGCAACAGGCGACCCTGTGCGAGGTTCTGCTGATGGTCCTCTTTCTTGAACCACTGCCTGATCTTGGATTTTGCACGCTGGGTCTTTACAAGTCCCAGATTGGAATTCAGCCAGTCTCGGCTGGGCCCACCGCGCTTTGCAGTAAGGATCTCGACCTGGTCACCCGTTCTGAGCTCGTGGTGCAGGGGAACAAGCTTCCCGTTGATTCGAGCACCGCGGCAGCGGTGTCCGATGTCCGTGTGGACGTGGTAGGCGAAGTCGAGAGGGGTGGAGCCTGCCGGCATGTCGATGATGTCGCCGCGGGGCGTGAACACGTAAACGCGATCCTGGAAGACGTCCGATCGCATGGACTCTACGAATTCCGTGGCATCGTTCACATCCGAGCGCCACTCCATCATGTTTCGGAGCAAGTTGATGCGCTGCTCATAGGACTTATCGAGCTTTGTCCCTTCTTTGTAGCGCCAGTGCGAGGCGATGCCATACTCGGCGTTCTGGTGCATTTCGGGAGTCCGGATCTGAACCTCCAACGGCTTCCCGTCATCCCAAATCACGGCCGTGTGCAGGGATTGATAGAAGTTGTCCTTCGGCGCGGCGATGTAGTCGTCAAACTCACCCGGGATCGGGCGCCAACTCGTGTGGATGAGCCCCAGTGTAGTGTAGCAGGCGGCGACGTCCGGGACGATCAGGCGCACAGCGCGAACATCCCGGACCAGTTCGAATGCCTTGCCCTTCTCGCGCATCTTCTTGTAAATCGAATAGATATGCTTGGGCCTCCCGCTGACCTCCGCCTGAATGCCGTGTTGCTTGAACAGGCGATCCAGGGTCTCCACAATGGTCTGGATCTGCGACTCTCGATCAGGTCTCCTCTCCGCGAGCTGTTCGGCGATTTCCTTGTAGCGAGGAGGATTCACGTAGCGAAAGGCGAGGTCCTCAAGCTCCCATTTGATCTGCCAGATGCCGAGGCGGTTGGCCAGCGGAGCGAAGATGTCCAGGGTCTGCTGGGCGATCCGTCGGCGCTTGGCCTCCGGCACATGTCCGAGAGTGCGCATGTTGTGCAGTCTGTCGGCGAGCTTGATCAGCACGACGCGTAGGTCATCGCCCATCGCCAGGAACGTCTTGCGCAGGGTTTCCGATGCCATGTCGGGACGACGACCGAGGACGGCCGATTTGCCGCCTGGTGTGGCGTCATTGCCGGAGGGGCCGGCTTCCGCATGCTGATCGTCGCGAGACACACGCGGAAGATTCGTGAGTTTCGTCACACCATCCACCAGGGAAGCGACAACATCGCCAAAATCCCGTTGGATTTGGTCAAGCGTGATCGTGGTGTCTTCCACCGTATCGTGCAGCAGACCGGCAGCCAGTACCTCGGGTGGGACACGCAGATCGGCAAGGATCTGGGCGACTGCCAGGCAATGGTTGATGTAGGGCTCGCCAGAAATGCGTTTCTGGCCGCGGTGAGCCTCCTCGGCCACAACATAGGCGCGCTGAATCAATTCCCGATCCGCAAGTGAATAAGCGGGCGGGAGTTGTTCAAGCAGCCTTGATAGGGGAACCATTGTGGCGATTGTTCTCACGGTTCCAATTCTACTGCGAGCGCTGGGAGTCAGAGCTTGGTGGTACTGGGAAAGAGGCGGGGAAGTGCATGCCGCAAGAGTGCAACCAGAACGAAGAACACGCCGAGTGCCAGCAGCCCCATCGGGACCGGTTCGACCCCGAACAAAGTGGGTTGGTAGGCGAAAAACGAGACGGTAATCATCAGTAGCGGAACGAAGAAGTAGGCAGGAACGTAGAAGGCAAACACAATGGATAGGATGTCTGCCAGGTAGAAGTACCGTTCGTGCATCTTTGGTAGGAAGAAGGGCACGAGGACAACCGAGACGAGTGCCAACTCGATCAGGAGGTTGGGCGAGAGCTTGACGGTGCTTCGATAGATTGCCCAGGAAAAGGCGATCGCCATGGCGGCTGCCAGAATCATGCCTGAGGAGTAGAAATATTGGTAGTAGCGTCCGCTATCAGGGATCCAAGCCAGCGAAGACGGCGCGTGCATGCTGAGCTGCTCATACTGACTTGCCTGCGAGGGGTAAATTAGCAGCAGGTCCAAGAGAGGCCGGCCAGCGATTAGTGCCGGGACAAGAACGAGGAGAAAGATCAGGGGAACCCAGAGGAGCATCCGCCAGCGAATCTCGCGGCGGAGAGCAAGGGCAGCCAGCAGCGGCAGGAGAAAGATCGCCTGTGCTTTGAGCGCCAAGCCAAGGCCGTAGAGCGCCATGGCGATGCCGTCCTTACGTCGTGCCATGAAATAGATAGACGCAAGGAGCACACATGCGTACACCGCATCGGCCTGTCCCCAGAAGGCACTATTCAACACCAGTGTGGGTGCAAGCAGCGCTGAAAATGCAGCAATCAGTGGCAAGTACGAGCTCTTGTGTCTGAGACCTACGATCCGGAACACGAACCACGCTGCGACAAAGTCCGCCACGATCGATGGGATCTTGACGGCAACGACTGCAGGGAGATTGGGCAGGAAGCGCACGACCCCGTACAGCAAATACAGGTAGGGCAGGTTGTAGTTGGAGAAATCCCGACCGAAGGCTGCAAATCCTTCTGCCTTCAGTATGTTGTACCAACCTCTGGTGTAGCTGAAGTAATCCACCGACTTGAATTCGAGCAGACTGATGCGGAGCGTGAGGGCGATGCCGACCCCGGCGGCGATCAACACAGCATCTACAACATGGGACCGGAGCCTTTCCTTCATTGCGGACCCGCCTCCGCCGCGTGATCATCCGCATCTCTGGGCGAAGTGTCATCGGGCTGACTCGAGATTGAAGCTGCGCCTCCGTGAAGCTGCCTAAGAGCGTGATAACTCAGCATCGCGGTTGCTGCGAGCAGGACGAGCGCCAGTACGGGCAGTGGGACAAATTCCCTCTCAAACAGGAACGGCTGATAGGAAAGGAAAGAGATGCCTCCAACAAGAATTGGAACATAGAAAAGCCGTGGGTAGAGAAAAGCGAAGGCGATGGAAAGAAGGTCAGCTGGATAGAAGTAACGGTCATGCATCTTTGGAAGAAAGAGCGGCACCACAAGCATGCAGACGAGCGCCACCTCGAGCAGAAGACGCCCCTCGATATCCCGACGGCTCGTGTAGACCAGCACAAACCACATGAACGCTGCCGCGGCGCCCATGATCACACCTGGAGCGTACATGAGGTTGAAGATCCGTTTTGTGTCTGGAAGCCAGGCGTAGACGCTCGGCGCGTTCATTGTGATGAATTCAAACTGGGAGGTCTGGTAGGCGTAGACATTCAGGAGCTCATTCAGCGGCCTACCTGCGACCCAGGATGGTACGACTGCCATGAAGAGAATCAAAGGTATGAACAGAAGGGTTTTCCAGGGCACGTTTCCCTTGAGCACCAGGGCAAGAAGGACAGGCGCAAGAAAGACGGCTTGAAGCTTGAATGCCAGCGCAATGCCGAAAGAGATCATGGCGAGGCCCGGCCGACGCACCATGAGCAAGTAGACGCAAGCGAGAACGCCGGCAGCATACACGCTATCGGCTTGACCCCAGAAAGCGCCATTGAGCACGACGCTCGGAGCGAAAAGTACCGTCATGGCCGCCAGCGCCGCAACCGTCTTGCCCCCAGACGAATGGGTTCGAACGATCAAGTACACAACGTACGCGCAGACGAAGTCCGCAACCAATGCTGGCAGCTTCACCGCCAGGACCACAGGAACGTCGGGGATGCAGCGAGCGATAAGGTACAGAAGGTAGAGATACGGCGGATTGTATGTCGAGAATCCGGTCCGAAATGCGGAAAAGCCCTGGGCCATGATCGTGTTGTACCAGGGCTTCAGGGCAGCATAGAAGTCAAGTGATTTGAACTCGACAAGACTGATGCGTAGCGCAAGCGCAAGGCTAATCCCTGCAATCCAGACAAGTAAATCCGGCACGCCGATGGCCCGGACCTTGCGGCTCAACTCTGAGCAAAGCGCCGCAGTCTTCGGGGCAATGGACCCGGGGCTAAAGGTCTTCATGCGTCCAATCCTGGTCGTGGTGCACCAACAGTTCCTCTCAGGGAGTGGGGTAATAGACCACAAAGTTGTCGAAGAACTCATACGAGTAGCGGTTCCCGAGGCGGGGGGCTACCTCATCGGTTCGCAACACGTACGTCAGATCCTTGTCCACGACGCAATTCCGCGCGCCAAACGTGTACCGGCCAAAGGAGGCCACCTGTCTAAGTGGTTCGGTGCTATCCACATACTTGACTGAGGCTTGAAACGCCGCGGGACTGGTCTGCTCCGAGAACAATGCATAGATATACGGCATGTTGATCTTGTCCGTTACACACAAGCCTCCGTCGGTGAGCCCACGAGCAAATCCAAGGGCAGCGAGCAAGCCGTCCTGGAACTTCGAATCGGCCTGCCGTCGGTACGGCTGGCTGTGATATGCGACGGTAAATGCCAGGAAGGCGGCCGCCAATACAAAGGCGGTTGCGGGCCCGAGGGCGTGATACCGCGACTGCAACCAATCCAGAGCATGGGCGCCGAGGATTAGAAGCGGAAGGAATATGATGTTGAACCGGTTGATATTGACCGCCTGCAAGATGGCAACGATAGAAGCCGCGCCAAGCCAGGCCAGAAGCAGCCGGACCTCGAATCGCAGGCCAGGTCTCCTTTGATGGAGGAGTAGGATCATACCCGCGACCGCCAGGGGGAGTCCCACCCGGTAGAAATAGCCGAACGGATCCACGACATTGTAGAGTATCCCATCGGATTCCACGGCTAGGAGTCTTACACCGGTCCACACGTTGGTGGCCAAGGTGCTCAACGTGTCAGTGGCTCCGATCAAAGTCGTGGTCTCCCAACGAACGGGAACCGGAAAGCGGGGGATGGTCACAGGCCCCAGTGAGATCGAGGGCAGCCCCAACCTGTTGACAAGCAGCAGCAAGGCGATGGGGGCCGAGAGAACAGCGAAGCAGGTGATGCCGGCAATCACGTGTCGTGCTCGGAGCAGCTTGGATTGGGCGATGATGACAAGGGCGCAAAGGAGGAATATGGGAATGACAGCGTATGCGGTCCCATACGCATACAGGCAAAGTGCAAAGAAGGTGCAGGCCACGCCGAACCACCATCCGCTCCGTTGGATGTAGAGCAGGCAGGCAAAGCCGACCAAGAAAAAGAAGGGAAAGAGATTCGAATCCAGTGCCCAGCGCGAAAGGAGGATATGCCATGGGCTGATTGCAAGCATGAACGTTGCCACAAGCGCAAGCCGCGCGTCATATAGACGCCTCACGACCACATATAACAGCGGAAGTGAAATGATCCCGAGACCCAGCATGGGAAGTCTCACAACCGACGGACTTAGCCCCATCAGGGCAATGATGGGGATGAGCAGGTAGCCGTAGAGCGCGTCCTGACCGCTTCCCCATGATAAGAATTTCACCGGGTAGGAGATGCCGTTTCGATCAGTTCCGTGCCGCAGCAAATTCAAGGCCTCGACGCCCGATGAGGCCTCATCCGGATTAAGCCCCGATGGAAGTCGCCCGAATTCCCAACAACGCGCGAAGATGCCGACAGCAAGAACCAGGATCAGCACCAGGTGTCGAACCTGAAGGCGCAGCACGGGGGCGCGGGCAATCCCGCCGAGGTCCGCGTGCCGGTCCGGCTGGATACGTCTCTTTCTTGTGGATGGGTTGGGCAAAGGCACGTGGTCCGCTGAGGGCTGCCGACACGTTTGCGCCGAGGTTGGTCGGGCAACATCCGGGCCGGCTGACGTTGTGTTCCCTGTTGAAGATTATACTGCTTCAGCGCAATGGAGATCCTGATCTGCCTTTAGCCAGAGCACTCACGCAATGGTCTTTGCGCGCCGACCTATTCAGCAATCGACAGCTTGTAGAGAAAGACGCCATCATATCCTGGACGTTGTGAAGGGTTCGGCAACGCGTAGATGGGATCGAAGTACACAGTCTGGCCAACGTGTTGTTCGAAGTAGCGAGCGAGGAACGCGGTGAAGCTCGACTCTGCCATGAGATACACATCCTCGCGATGGACCAGGGCGTCGGGCAAGGATGTAATGCCAAACTCGCTCAGGACCCGATAGTAGCTCGGCGAGAAAGTGATCCATCCGGTGTCGAGGTAGGCGGGCGATGGAAGATCAAGCGTGAGAGGATAGGACCACTCGTAGGGTAGGCCGTGCGCAGGCGACACAATGAGAGCACGGTCCGCCAAAGTGCCGTCCTGCTGCAGCCGCTCCAAATCCGCACGAATCCCCTTGTAGTCTGCCTGTCTGGCTACATTGGCGTCTGAGGATTCAAGAAAATTCCCCACTAGGATGGCTGCACCGACCGCGATCAATGTCCAGGCGGTCATGTAACATTTCCGACGCAGGTTCGGCCGGTGATCCGCCAGCGCACCTCGATGGCCACCCTGGTCCGGCGAGGACTCTAGGAATACCAAACCGAGCACTAGACTCCCAGCAAGGGTGCTCGCCAATACGTATGTCGGATCCTTGTAGAAAATAGTGAAACCGAGATTCAGAGACAACGTGACCAGCCACACCGAAGTCACTGCGATGAAAACCCGGCGTGACATCGTGTTCCCAATCATGTAGAGGACAATGCCGCCCATCCACAGAAGGAATGGGGCCAATTCGGCGTTCGTGAGCGTTCCGAGGAATCCGCGGACTGAGCCCCAGGGATCCTGACTTACAGGACTGATGTTCTCAACCAGATAGCGGATGCGCTCGAAGGAATACAGCGACTCCTCCGGGTAGAACCAGTGCGCGAACAATTCCTGATCGTTAGGCGTCCAGCCAATCCGCCGGATCTGCGCATGCACGTTGTTCAAGCGGTGCGAGTCGTGCAGGCCTTGCCTGATGCGGGTGTAAGCGTAGAATGCATTCCAGTCCGGCGCGGCCCGGACGTACAACCTATCAACCGCGTAGCCAAGAAACACAACTACTGCCGCGGTGCCCGACACGAAAAGCAGGTGACCGTGGTGCAGGGTACCTGCGCAAGCCAGAATTCCCGGGACTGCTATCAGGAGAGCCAGCAGACACATCGGCAGGCGAATAAGACTCCCTATCAGGATGAGAGCCACCCCGCAAAAAGCCATACCCTTCCAGTGCACCAGTCCGCGTTTCGCGGACGCATATACAAGGCAGATGCCGGAAATTGAGGCTAGGAATGCGCTTACGGTGTACGTGATGTTGAGCGTCAGAGTTGCTGCGCCCGCCAGGATAAAAGTGCAGCCGAGGAGCGTGGAGACAGCCTGGTGCCGCGAGGCAAAGATGAGATACAGGAGCGCGCAGATGGACGATGCATTGACAATCGCAAGAAACAGGACGTACCAGTTCACCGGTGCCCGCAACCCGTAGAGCGGCGCGAGCATGAGTCCCAGCAGCACGTTGTTGTAGAGCATGAAGGGGCTGGGAACGCCATCTCCGGGATAGCCGGCTACGTTCCAGATGATCTTGAGATCATCATTGATCCAGTAACCTGGTCGCAGCACGACTAGAGCAAAGCAGAAGAATGCCGCCGTGACTATCGCCGCTGCAGCGACCGGCGATGAAGACAGCAGCGCCCCGGGATTACCCTTAGCATCCCGGATTCGTCGACGAGACCGCTGCCCGTGACGGATTCGCTCTAGTAGAGGCATTTGATAACTGCGATCGAGACGGGATGACTGCAGGCGGATTGAATGGCCCCTCGAGTTCTCACCGGAAGGAATCATTAGGCGGCATGGCGTCTCCTGGTCGGCGCGGAGCCAAATCTTGGGTCTTGCCGCCCTCCCCCGGGCTTCATTCCGCCCGCGGGACCCATGCCGAATTCCACTATAAGCGGAATCTTAAGGGTATGCAACCCCTGCATATAATCGTCCTATGGCTGCCATCAACAACGTGACAAGAGTGCTCGACGCCCGCAGGATCAGGTACAAAGCGTTCGAGCTGCCAGACGAAAAACTAGGCGCGGTGGAGACAGCCAGGCTCTTAGGAACGCCACCCGAGGTTGTCTTCAAGACAATCGTAGTGACGCGGGAGAAGCCCAGCAAGCCATTGCTGGTTCTGGTATCCGCAACATCGACCGTTGATCTCAAGAAGGTCGCAGCTGCGCTGGGTGAGAAGAACGTGCACCTGCCAACAGAACGAGAGGCCGAGGAGTTGACCGGCCTGCAGGCGGGCGGAATCTCTCCCCTGGCGCTCATCAATAGGGGCTTTTGTGTGCTGATCGATACCACGGCGCAGGAGCACACCGAGATTCATGTTTCCGGAGGACAGAGAGGACTGAACATCAGACTGCCAGTGGCCGATCTCGTAAAGCTAACAAACGCGCGGCTTGCACCTGTCAGCGCGCCTGCGCCCGATAGCGACCTCGACAGGGACGAGCGGGCTATCCCTTGATCACTGCGACTGGGCGTAGCCGCGCCACTTTCACGGCAATTCCCACCCGAACAACCGTATCGACAACGACGTCCACGTCCTTGTAGGCAGCTGGTGCTTCCTCTGCGAGGCCAGACATCGATCCTGCACGGATGGAGATTCCGCGCGCCTCAAGTTCACGCCGAAGGGTATCACCCCGGATCTCTTTCTTGGCCTTCGACCGCGACCATACACGACCGGCGCCGTGGCAAGTTGAACCCAGCGAACGCAGCATGCTCTCGGTGCTCCCTGCCAATACCCACGATGCGGTTCCCATGCTGCCCGGGACAAGAACCGGCTGGCCTGTCTTCTGAAAGCAGGAGGGAAGGCCCGGCGAATCTGGTCCAAATGCCCTGGTGGCTCCCTTGCGGTGAACGCACACTCTCATTGCCTGTCCATCCACCATATGCTGCTCGAGCTTTCCCATGTTGTGTGCCACGTCATAGACCTGGGAAAGGTGCCAGCGCGTTGTTTCGGACTTGTAAGTATCCTCAAAAGCCCGACGCGCAAAATGGGCCAGGATCTGGCGGTTCACGAACGCGAAGTTCGCAGCGGCGCGCATTGCGCCGAAGTACGCCTGGCCCTCAGGTGAATCCATGGGCGCGCAGACGAGTTCGCGGTCGGGCAGCTGTATTGCGTACTTCTTGGCGGCACCCTGAAACTGCTGCACGTAGTCCGTGCAGACCTGATGACCTAGTCCCCGTGATCCGCAATGGATCTGGATGGCGAGGCAGCCTGCCTGCAGTCCGTAGCTGGAGGCTTTCTGCTCGTCGAAGATCTCCTCGACGACGTCGACCTCCAGGAAGTGATTGCCGGCTCCCAGCGAACCGACCTGCGGACGCCCCCGGGTCTTGGCTCTCTCTGAAACACGATCGGGCATGGCGCCTTCGAGCTGGCCGCCATCCTCAGTTCGCTCCAAATCGGATTCTGTGGCGTACCCATGCTTCAGCGCCCATGCCGCGCCGTCACGCAGCAAGCGATCCAGTTCCGCCGCCGTCACGGAAAGCGCGCCCGACTTGCCGACGCCGCTGGGACAATACGCGTCGATGCGATCGGCTAGGGCATCGAGCTTGCCCTGACCTTGCGCCAGCTCGAGGGAGGACGCGAGCAGACGGACACCACAGTTGATATCGTATCCAATTGCGCCTGGTGATATGACGCCATGCGGACACTCGGTTGCGGCCACACCCCCAATGGGAAATCCGTATCCTTGATGCATGTCCGGCATAACCACAACGGATCCGACTACGCCGGGGAGCGTCGTTGCATTGACTGCCTGCTCCAGGGACCTGTCGTCCATGATCTGATCAAGGATCTGACGCGAAGCGAAAAGACGCACGGGGACGCGCATATCGGGTCGATGCCTGCGCGGAATCTCCCACTCGTAATCGCTGATCTGAATCAGGTCGTCTATTCGCATGGCCGATCGGAACACATCGTTCTGAAGCCGTGGTTTCGATGACTTGAACTACACATCAAACACAACTTCTGTTTCCTGCCCACGCTTCGTCTGCCGGATCATTAGGTTATGAAAAGTGGCGGCCTTGACGGGCTTTGACAGGGAAAGCAGTCGTGCTCCCTCCAACGTGCCACTAAGGTGTTGGTTCGAGATCTCTATGCCGAATTGGTCGAACCCCAGGTCCTCTTGTTCCTGAAAGTAGATGAGTTCGGTCAGGAAGGCCACGAGCAGACTCTCGGAATCCGCTCCGTGTAGTGAGATCCGGCGAGTCACTCGGGCACCACTTCCGATCTCGGCGCCCGCGACTGAATTCAGGCCGAGGGCTGCCTCCACGAAAAGCGACCCCAAGCTGGGCGCCCATACTCGAAGGGCGCAATCTGCTGTGTGGGGAAGTTCCTCGAAACCCATTCGCGACGATCCAGCAGGTGCAGCTTGGCGTGAATCACTTGCCGGTACCGGAAACATACGCCGCCGCAAGCAATTTGCTGCACCAAGTTGCCACCACACCGCGATTGTACCCTTATGGCTGCTGGGGCGCGGCCACATCGCGGCTGCATGCGGACTAGCCGGGGTTGATGGTGGCAGCTCGTCCCTGGATTAGCGTGTGGACCTGCGCGGCCTGAAAAAAGGCGCGATATGCTGCACTCTCTTCGATGAGGCTTCTAACTCCGGCTGCTAATTCCGCTTGGAGGGGCCTGTCTGCCTTGCCCGATCCCGGATCCAGCTCCACGGCATCTCCATTGGTCTTAACGTTCACATGCCCGCCCGCGGCCAGCCACTCGAGGCCAATGCGCACAGTCAATTCCTTCTGAGCGCAGGCCGACGCGAGCTCCGAGATCTTGGTATGGCCGTCGTGGTGCCTTAGTGCATACTTCGTCATACCGGCCAGGCGAGTAAGGAATTCTTCGAGCGTTTCTGGGACATCTGGTTTCCTGCCTATGAGGTAGACGGTTTGGGGCCGTACTGCGGCGATCGCGGACAGAAGCTCTGCCCTCCCCGGAGGCGAGGTCCAAATAGCCAGTTGCCGCGCGGGGCGCAATCGAAATCGATCGACCCCGATTGGAGGCTGTGCCCCCTCTGCCCACACCAGGCAATCCGGGGGCAGCGCCGGCTTCGTTGATCTTCGCAGATCGATTACCGCGACCTGCTCTGCAGTCACATCAATAGGCTTCTCTTCCTGCATGCGGATGTCGATCAGGGTCAGGGCGATCCTCCGTTCGCCTTGGAAATTCATCGGGCGCATGGAATAGGCAATATCGAACTTGGTGGTTGGAGTCCCCACTTTGCCTGCGCTCCACCAGAGTACCTCAGCCTGAGCGCCACCGGGATCGACCACCACGAGCTTCCGGTGCTCCTGCGCTGGGCCCAGTTGCTTGGCGGACCTGACCTGGACGTCGCGCGTAGCTAGGACGGGAATCGGATTCCCGACTCCAAACGGCGCCAATTGCTCGAGGTCCTCCGCGAGTTCCAGTGAATGATCTCCAAACGAGGTCCATTGGTCGATGTGCAGGACCTCCTCTTCGATCTGCGCTGCAGAAAGCAGCAGTTCGGCCGTCCGCTGAATGGCGAGTCGGAATTGGGGCAGCTGTTCAGATCGGATGGACAGCCCTGCCGCCATCGGATGCCCACCGAAGCTCAGCAGCATCTCGCGGTTCATGGCGATGGCTTGGGTGATGTGCAGGCCATCGATTGAACGACCAGAGCCGTGCCAGACCTCGTCGACGCCCCGCGTGAGCAGTATTGCAGGTTTGCGGTAGCGCTCCACAAGCCTGGACGCGACAATGCCAAGCACTCCAGCGGGCCATGATGCATGCTCCAGCATCAGGATGGGCTGGCGGAGCAAGGACGCATCCGAGGTTATCCGCTCATCCACGGCCTGGTAGACCTGCTCTGTGAGCAGCCTTCGCTGAGTGTTCAATCCCTCGATCTGAGCGACCAGGACCTGAACTCGCACGGGATCTTGGGAAAGCAGCAGTTCCACGGCCAAGTTCGCATCACTCAGGCGGCCCAGGGCATTCAGTCGAGGCGCGAGCACGAAGCCAATGGTCTCTTCCGTAAGCGTTTCAAGGTCGGCCTGGGATTGTTGCGCGAGCACGCGCAGCCCCAGTCGGTCCGTCCCCCGGAGTATTCCGATGCCCCGGTGTGCGAGGGCGCGAGTCTCTGCTCTCAGTGATGCCATGTCGGCGATCAGGCCCAGCGCGACTAGGTCCAGCAAGGTGGTAGGATCCACGCCCTGTGTGTGAAGCAGCGCTTCGGCGAGTTTGTAGGCCACGCCGACTCCCGCCAAATTTGCCAGTGGATGGCTCTCAGGCAGCAATTTCGGATTGATGACCGCGTAGGCGTCTGGCAAGGTTTCATCAGGATCATGGTGATCGGTGATCAGGAAGTGCGCGCCGCGCGCTTTCGCAAAGGATACGGCCTCATGAGCCGTAGTCCCCGTGTCACAAGTGAGCAACAGGCTGGCACCGTTCTCAAGGATCTTCTTGAGACTTGAGAGATGCACGCCATGCCCCTCGGTACCGCGAATAGGAATGTGGTAGCTGACGCGAGCGCCCAATACGCGCAGAACCTCTACGAGCAGCGCGGTCGATGTCTGCCCGTCGACATCAAAATCCCCCCACACGCAGATTGTCTCCTTCTCCCGCAAGGCGGTCCGCAGACGTTCGACCATTCTCTCAATGCCGGGGAAGGGCACGGGGGCAACCGATTCCGGATGCAGGAAGGCACGCGCGCTGCCAACATCACCTATGCCGCGTCTGAGAAGGATTCCCTCAACGAGGGGCGACAACCCGAGCGACGAGAGCGCGCTCGGTGTGCTCGATTGCGGATTGATCCAAAGAGTCACGACGGGATCTCCCTGGCACTTGATTTGCGGATCGGCATCCGAATGAAGGAGATGCGCTGCCAGGACCCGGGTGCCGGCTTGCCAAGGTCAAGTATGTGCGCGCGATGGTATCTACAATGGCTCAAATCTAGCAGTGAAGTGTCGCAGCAACTCTGGCGCGTAGGAGAGCTTGTAACCTCGGATGGAACTGGCCTTTGTCTTGATCCTGGCGAAACAGTCTGCCACATAGTCCAGATGGCTCTGAGTATATGTGCGTCGAGGAATGGCAAGCCGCACAAGTTCGAGCTTCGGGTATACCATCCTGCCGGTTTCCGGATCTGGATGTGCAAACATGACCGACCCGATCTCGCACGCCCGAATGCCGCCTTCCAAATACAACTCGATGGCAAGCGCCTGCCCCGGGAACTCACTCTGAGGTATGTGTGAAAGCGTACTGAGAGCGTCCACGTAGACAGCATGGCCGCCAGTGGGCTGGATCGTGGCCAGCCCCACCTCATTCAGTCTTGAGGCCAAGTAGGCTGTCTGCGCAAGGCGGTAGGCCAGATAGGGCTCCTCGAGGCCCTCGTAGAGGCCAACGGCCATGGCATCAAGGTCCCGGCCGGCCAGGCCGCCATAGGTTGGGAAGCCTTCACGTAGAATCAATTCGTTCTTGACGTTTTCAAATAGCTTCTCATCGTTCATGCAGAGTAGTCCGCCGATGTTGACGATGGCATCCTTCTTTGCGGACATGGTGATGCCATCAGCAAGGCCGAACAACTCCCGAGCAATCTCACGGACGGATCGGTTCTCGTGCCCCCTTTCACGCAGCTTGATGAAGTAACAATTCTCTGCGTAGCGTGCGGCGTCGATGAAGAAGGGTATCTTGTGGGAGCGATAGACGGCTGCCACTGCTTTGAGATTCTCCATCGAGATTGGCTGGCCGCCGCCGGCATTGTTGGTGATGGTCATCATGCCAAGGGGGATGTTTCCTGCGCCGACCTTCTCGATGAATGCCCGCAGCTTGCCGATATCCATATTGCCTTTGAAGGGGTGCGGAATCGCGGGATCATAGGCTTCGTCGATGACCAGGTTTGTTGGCCGACCGCCGCGAGCCCGGATGTTGGCATCAGTCGTATCAAAATGCATATTGGAGGGCACGAATTGGCCCGGCTTTACTAGTGCGGCGCTTAGGATATTCTCTGCGGCGCGCCCCTGATGGGTCGGCACGAAGTACTTGAAGCCGAAAATGTCCTCGACGGCGGCTCGCAAGCGGTGGAACGAGCGCGCGCCCGCGTAGGTTTCATCGCCGTGCATGAGCGCGGCCCATTGGTCATGGCTCATCGCGCCAGTGCCAGAGTCGGTCAATAGGTCTATGAAGATGTCTTCAGCCCTGAGGGCAAACACGTTGTAACCGGCTATCCTAATGCGAACCTCACGCTCATGCCGCGGGATCAGTTGGATCGGCTCGGTGACCTTGATGCGAAACGGTTCAGGGGGATGCGGCATGGGATTCCTTGCTGCTCGGCGTCGATATGTCCCTTGGCCTGCTCATTCTACGCCGAATCCTCTCATGCAGCCGAATGCATTTCGGCAAAGCCGGGTACCCTCGAGGGTTGTCCCGCACCCTCTTTTGTGATACCGTTTGGCATGAAGGCGGAGGTGCGTGATGCATGTCGGTGTTCTCTATGAAGAAGATCCGGAGGAGGAGTTCTCGCCTGCGGAGTTTCTGGCTCATTACCCGTGCGAATGGGAGATGGTGCTGCTGAAGCGCCCCGTTCGGGAAAAGATCATCGAGGTCGCGAAGCAACAGCGTTTCGACGTCTATTTCAATCTATGCGATGCTCCCATATCAGAGGACTACGCCGGGATCGATGTGGTGGAAGTGCTTGAAGAATTGAATCTTCCCTTCACAGGCTCCGACAGCAGGTTCTACGATCCCACACGGGAAGAAATGCAGGCAGCCGCGGAGGCGAGCGGGATCGGATTCGCCAAGGGCCACAGGATCTCTCACCCTGATGAGCTTGACGCCCTCACCAGCAACCTGCGATATCCGTTGATGGTCAAGCACCCGCAGAGCTTTGGAAGCACCGGCATGACCCGGGATTCAAAGGTCGAGGACAGGCAGCAACTCCACGAACAATTCGAACGGATTGTGGCGGAATTTGGCAGTGCTCGGGTGGAAGAGTTCATCGAGGGGCGCGAATACAACGTCTTTGTTGTGGACAACCCTGACGATCTTTCAAAGCCCTTTGTATATCCACCGACCGAGTTAATCTTCCCTCCCAAGGAAGAATTCTGGCACACGGATATCAAATGGGACTACTCCCTGCCGTTTGATTTTCGGGAGGTCAAGGACCACGACCTCGCGGTGCAGCTCCAAGAAGACGCGTGCAAGCTGTACTTGGCGCTTGGCGGCACAGGCTACGGGCGTTGCGATGTACGAGTTAGGGATGACGGAGGGATGTATTTCCTCGAGATCAATGCCAATCCCGGGATTTTCTACCGCCCCGAGGAATACGGGCCTGCGGACTACATGATCCTGTATGACAAGGACGGGTACTTCGGATTCTTTGACCGCATCTTCCGTTCTGCCATCGTCCGCCAGAAGCAGCGCGCAATGAAGGCCGCCGGGCACAAGTGATATGCATGCCAGAGGAGCCGGTCTCCGCGGGGCCAGACTTCGGCTCACCGCGTGCGCTCTTCTCGGAGCAGCATCTGCAGCACTCCTAGCCTGGGGGCTCTGGCCACCGACCTCGGACACCAAGCTCCTGCAACTGGGCTCTGGGCAGGTGGACGTGCCCTCCCTCTCTTCGACCCGTGGCCAGGAGGCTTGGAACCTATTGCTTGAGTACCCTGAACAAGTCCGGGTGGGCGATCGGGGCCTGATCCGCCTCCGGCTGTGGACCGGCCTACGTGATGCCCTCAAGGTGACCCCAGGAATTCAGGGCGAGGGCGCAGATGGAGCTACTGTTCCAGCAACCACGGTCTTCAACTCCCATAATGTGATCGCTGAGGCACGTCTCGACCTACCTGGCGCGCAGGTACGTCCGTATGAAGCCGTCAGTGAGCCGCTGCTTCCGGGCGAGCTGGCGGAATTTGTCTGGAGCGTGATTCTCTCGGAGCCGACCAGACATCAAGGCACGGCATGGTCTTTTCTGGTAGTCGTTGAGCAGAGAACTCAGGCGCAGAATCGAATCGCGCTATCCGCACAGTCGGTGCAGATTGACGGCGTCACTTTGCTGGGATTGGGCGGGGAAGGGGCGAGGGTAGCAGGCGGGCTTGGCATGATCGGTAGCGTGGTGTTGGCATTGCCATTCGTCGATGAGGTGCTGCGCTGGCTGTCTGAATGCCTGCGAAGCGGTCGCTAATTGAGCATTTTCGCATAATCAAATATTTGACGAATTTCACCCAGAGCTTGTGGTGCTGCAGAAAGCTCTGCATAGTTCTTCATGGTACAATAGCGCCCGCGCCGTTTTCCGGTACGGGCGATGCTGTTCGCCGGAGTTGCCATGCCAAACGAGTGGATGTACGTGGGGCTGTTTCTCATCGTGGGTGCACTGGTGCCTGCAGCCGCGATCATTTTGTCGTTGATCATGGCTCCGCGGAAACCAAACCCCATCAAGCAGAGTACGTATGAATGTGGCATGGAGACGGTGGGAGACAACTGGGTTCAGTTCAAGGCTCAATACTACATTTTTGCCCTGGTCTTCTTGGTTTTCGATGTTGAGGCTGTCTTCCTGTTTCCGTGGGCCGTAGCCCTGGGGAAATTGCCGCTGTTTGCAGTCGTGGAAGGCATAGTCTTCGTCCTCATTCTCATCGCCGGGCTGGTGTATACCTGGCGCAAAGGTATGCTCGAATGGGTGTGACGACGACAATCACCCGAGAGGCTGAAAGGCTGGGACTTTCCAGCCTTTTGTTTGTATGGGGGATTTTGCCTTGAGTCGCCTGGATGGTGAGAGTGTGAGACGCATGGTACAGGCGTCACAGGAGAGCCGATGAATTTGTGGGCTGATCCCGTCAACTTGGCAGCACGGTGGATGGCCGGACTTCTCGCCGGCTGGGGGACGCCAGCCTGGCTGAGCACGCTCTTGATTCAGCTTGTCGGGGTCGTGCTGCTGGTTTCGGTCATGATGGTCGTTGATATCCTACTCGTGTGGGTGGAGCGAAAGGTGGTCGCGCGTTTCCAAGATCGGCTTGGCCCCAACCGCCTGGGCCCGTTTGGGATTATCCAGCCCTTTGCTGACATTATCAAGCTGCTGATCAAGGAAGACATCACACCGCACGGTGCGGACCGCGTGATCTATAACCTGGCGCCGATCCTTTCGCTCATGTCAGTGCTGCTGCTCTGGGCCATTGTTCCGCTGGCGCCAGTCATATTCGGTGTCGACTTGAATGTTGGTGCCCTGTACATCATAGCCACCGGCGCAATCGGGACCCTGGCGATCATTATGGCGGGGTGGGCGTCCAACAACAAGTACGCGCTCATCGGGGCTTTTCGTCAGGTCGCCGTTCTGGTCTCATTCGAAGTGCCGATGATCGCGACGATGCTGATCCCCACGATCCTGGCGGGCTCGATGGGCATGAATGCCATCATCCAGGCGCAGGACGTCTGGTACGTCGTGCTGGCACCGTTGGCTGCCATCATCTTCATGATCGCCGCCATCGCGGAACTTGGCAGATCGCCGTTCGATCTCAACGAGGCCGAGTCGGAGATCGTGGCTGGCTTCCATATCGAGTACACCGGTATGAAGTTCGGTCTCTTCTATGCCGGTGAATTGTTACACGCCTTCACGTTTGGCGGGTTCTGGGCGATATTGTTCTTCGGGGGATATCGCCTCTTCGGGCTGGAGCAGCTTGGCCCGCTCGTTGCCACAGTCATCCTTCTCGGCAAAGCGTTGTTTGGATACTGGATCATCATGTGGGTCCGATACACCATGATGCGCGTCCGCATTGATCGTATGCTGGCGTTCAGCTGGAAGTTCCTCACACCGCTGGCTTTTGCGCTGCTGCTGGTTACCGCCCTGGTCAACACCTTGCTGCGCGACGCTTCGGCATTGATCCACGCAGGCGGCATGCTGCTCACAAACGTCGTGGCCGGCGCGATCGTGGTGGAGATCCTGCGAAGGTTCGGCAGTCGCGAGCGTGCCAGGATCCGGCCTTCGGCCCGCGGCGTGCCTGCAGGTCAATAGGAGAGCGATTTGAACGGCACACAGCTAGTGTTTCTTGGAGTGGGAGCCGTCATTCTCATTTCGGCGCTGCTCGTTGTAACGACCAGGAACTTGATTCATGCCGCCCTGTGGCTGATCGTGACACTCTTCGGCGTGGCGATCTTGTACGCCCTGCTAAATGCGGGATTTCTTGCAGTGGTGCAGGTTGTGATCTACATTGGGGCGATCGCCATCCTGTTCATCTTTGCAGTGATGCTAACGCGGATGGAATTGCGAGACAGGGGACCACAACTCAATCAGGCATGGTGGTTGAGTGCTATTGTGGCGGCGCTCACATTTGGAGGCTTGGTCTGGATGCTCCAGGGCTGGAGTGGCCTCACTAGATCTGCCGGCGAGATCCCGCCAGGATTCGACGCAGTGGGGGCTCTGGGCAATGCACTGATCGCACCGAACGCATTTGTGCTGCCATTTGAGGTCGCCTCCGTCCTGCTGCTGGCGGCATTGATTGGGGCAGTGTACGTGGCGTTCACACGGAAGTAGGAGCCTTGATGATCCCGCTTTCCTGGTTCTTGATCCTTGCTGCAGGGCTGTTCAGCATTGGGCTCTTTGGCGTGCTTTCGCGGAAGAACGCCATTGCCATCTTGTTGGGCGTTGAACTCATGCTGAATGCCGTGAACATAAACCTGGTCTCGTTCTGGCGCTACGGGAACATTGCTGACATGGCGGGCCAGGTGTTCGCAATCATTGTGTTTGCTGTGGCCGCGGCGGAGGTCGCCGTCGGCCTGGCGCTGGTAATCTCTGTTTACCGCCAGCGGCGCACCGTAATCGCCGACGATCTGGACATGATGAAATGGTAAGGCATCGGGCTCCGCACTCGTCTTCCTTTGCCCGGCGTCGGGCTTCGCTCCGCGCAACACTCGAACTGTCAGAGGCTTCATGACGACCGAGACATTGATCTGGTTGATTCCGCTTCCGCCTCTCCTGGCGTTCTTCTTGATTATTCTCCTTTCGAATCGGAACAAAACCTTGAGTCATACCATCGCGCTGGGTGCGGTGTTGGCGGCCTGGGTCGGCGCGATGGTGGTCTTTGTACGGGCATTGGGCGTTCAGGAGCTTGCCAAAGAGCCCTTTGCCTCTGCCGTGAAGTGGATTCCGACTGCCGATACCTGGCTCAAAGTGGGTGTCCTGGTCGATCCTCTTGCAGCGATTGGATTGTTCTTCGTGGCCTGGACGGTCCTGATGATCTTCGTCTACAGCGTGGGTTACCACAACTTTGGTCAACCCCCTGGAGACCATGATGTACCCGGCCTGCCGCCCCACGGAGCCATGATCGAATGCGGCGGACACAAGCACATGGTGCC